>Ga0123354_10008715_pt1 | contig 15459 bp, 5 predicted proteins | sample TergutLab28metaG_2_FD_97872 | JGI IMG/M metagenome (GOLD analysis project Ga0123354, IMG submission 97872) | Labiotermes labralis P4 segment gut microbial communities from Petit-Saut dam, French Guiana - Lab288 P4 | ecosystem: Host-associated > Arthropoda: Insects > Digestive system > Gut ...
ACATGCAGTAACATACGTCTTGTTCTCCTGAAGATGGGCATAATGATGCCCGAAACATGTTGAGAAATTGTTAAAAATAAACATCTAACTGTTGCATCTTGTTGGTTTCTCTCTCACTTCACAGTGATGTTCTCACTGTGCCGGTGAAAAGAAATAAGTTTTTCTGAAATAAAGCAAAAGGTTATCGAGTTATAGGAGGAGACTGCTGCTTCCATATACATAGTCAAAAGTACTCCTGAACGCTCATTGAGGAGACAGTACGATCCACCGAAATGTTGGTATGTGTCAGTCTTCAAATTAGCAGCTTATTATTGATCTAAATCTATCGGTTGCTCTAATTTTAGACTACATTTACTGTTATATTTAATGCGAGATAAAATTAAAATTCAGCTGAATATTCCGTGTGTTAAGTACTGTGGCCTGAAATCGTGCTATATTACAGTAATACTACGGACTGTGGCAGTATTAATGGGGAAAAAGGACAATGGTCAAAATGCAGTAAGGGAAAAATGGAACTGCGGTAAGGAATGAATGTGAAAGCTTACTATGCCCCAGATTTTAGGATTATATTTCGGTATGGATATGGAAGGAACAATGAAAAGAGTGCGTATACTTTTATTCCATCCACCAACACCAGCAACAGATATGTCGGGTATCCAGCTTAAATACTTTCACAAAATTTAAAAAACGGAATATAAATTAAAACGTTAACCCAAATTGCTATCAAATATTTAGCAGTCATATACGGCACTTTATTGTTAGAGGTTTTGTGTCCTTGACACTGCCAACTTTATTTGCTGACTTTTCTTTCAAATGAGTAACGAAGAGGCTGTGGTATAAATTGTTGCCTTATATAAATATTTGTTAAGCTGTTATTTCAGGACATGAAGGAAATTTTCGACGTTGTTCCAACTTCGGTGTAGAAATATTGTATCCAGTACTCGGTTAGAGTAAAGAAGCCAGATCAAGCACAGGCACGCGTTCCACATTGTACCGAGAACCATACTCTATGCTTGAGTGTATGATGCCACAGTCTAGAAGAACTTAACCACCCAACACAAAGGCTATAAATTGATTCTGTATAAATTATATCTACCATATAAAATAATATTAACTATGTTTTAATTGTAAAATTTTAACCCCGCATAAGTATTTTACAAAAACAATTTATAGAAAAAGCATATCGACTACAGGTTATAAAATTTTGCAAATATTATTTCACAACTTGTAGTTGGTTTTAACCATTGCACAAGTAATCCCTAAAAATGGTATATTTTTACTGAAGCATGTCGGAGTGTTTCACTATTATTGATATGTATTTGATATTTTGCATTTGGTTGTTTCAATATATGAACACATTTTGAAAAATGTTGACACAGCAGTCAGTTGGCCAATGGTGCGTAGCTCTATTGGCCCTATATACAGGATTTTTATTGTGTTTGCAAAGAAAGACAGCAGGTGGGAAATATTAACTTAAGACTAAGAGCTATCTCCGGAGAGGATGTGAAATAGAGAAGCATTGTTGGGAGCTGAAAAATCCGGGTAAAATGTGAGGATGAGGACTTAGGGCCGAGGGTATGGGAAAGAGAGGGAGGATTTCACCGAATACAAGATCACGATTTCCGGTGACTTCTAGCAACAGAGAGGTAAGTTGTTTATGAGAGGAAGTTAAAGACAGAGTGGCAAAAGTCGCATCGAAAATTATGCGTAGCTACTTGAATTATAACGCCCACAGACCGTCATTCTTCTTAAGCGATAAAACGTCTTGGGACAGCACCAATCAGTTCGCACGTTACTGTTTTTATCTGAAGATAGTTTTAATACACACATTACATAGCTGAAAAATAGACGATCAGCGAATTCTTAATTTGAGTTTGTGTGTGAGGAATGCTTGTGGCCTAATTTGAGGTGTTATCACTGCATGTATTTGTAGAAAGTGAGAAAATTGTCGAAATATATAGATTGAACCAATATCGGGGTCAAGATTTCTATGCGGCATACACCTGAAGGGGCACAGCTCTGTTACTACTAGAATGACAACTTTATTGAACAGATATCTGAGTTCAACGGATATATGTATCGTCACACACCATCTATATGCTTTCATTTCAAATAAGGTAAAATTAATATAATAATATTTTCAATAAGTGAGAAAGAATAACTGGATATTTATTCTCAAGTTATAACCAGGAAGACAATGTGCTTATAAAGGTTTACATTGAGGCGCGATCAAGTAATCATTGTTGCTGCCGAAAAGCAATATGTGTTAGTGTGTTTGTGTCGTCTTATTTATTCAGCACGCAAAAAGCATGCGCCGCATTGTTACCATCTGTGGCCTGCCTGGCTGTAGATTATTCTTCCGCATTACCTAATTAGCGGTACGATCTTCAAAACAATGTTATTGAGCAAAAATATGCATTGTGACTTTTTACGACGTTTTTTTAACTATTTCTCATTGTAGCGAAATATTATCATAAATTTATATATGGTCTTCATGTAAAGTACCCGTTATATTTGTCAGGTTTTAATAAAACTTGAATTTTCTCGACATATTTTCGAGAAAAGTATTGAAATATGAAATTTCATAAAAATCCGTCCAGTGGGAACCTAGTTGTTCCACGCGGACGGACAGACAGAGAGAGACAGACATGAAAAACCTGATAGTTGCTTTCTCAATTTTGCAAAAACGCGTAAAATGTAACAGCAAGATAAAATCTCTTGAGAACGGTCTGTGGTGCTCCTTGGCTACCATTTAATACCTTGCACCACATGTCTTATATACTTTTGGGAACAAGAAAAGAAAAAGCACCAACGACTATTTTTGTGATAGTTACATAAGAGATACAATCCCGGTACCGTCAATTTACTGTGTCTTCTCTGCAGATATATTTCAGAATAAATATCAGTGACATGGCTACACAAAGAGCACGCAATACTGATTACAGAAACAGAATCATGTACATTCTATCTGTTACTTATCCTGCAGCCGACACGTAAGGATCTTGTTACACAAAGAGAGATACAACACATAAAGGATAATTAACGGTGAACCTAATATAAAACGATCCATTACAGCGAAACGGGAAGAATAGTGGACTGAGGTTAGCAGCTGTGTATTGTGGGTGGTCAGTTTTATTTTTCGGTTCGTAGAGTTAAAACTCAACACCGTAACGGCGAAAGAGAAATGCAATATTACATTAGTACTGAAATACAGTAATGCAGAACTGCGATAAACCAGTAGTACAAGGGACTCGTAATTCGTGATTATTTTTACTAAACTGACAGGGATCGTCCTACGTTTCATATTACCTTATTAAAATTTGTGCACAATGTTAATTTGTTTTAGTGAATTGTAATTAACTGTAAGCAACATAAATAAATATAGTTATAAAAATGTAGGGCGATATGTTCTGAGGTTTTGTAGTTATGCTATAGAAAATTAGCCTCTTCGAGTAATTCGTAAGTTTGATTTTAATTATTAATTTTTTCCCAGGATATAACTCGTTTTGAAGGAACACGTGAGCACTGACATACATGTTTCTTTTTAACCATAATACAAATTTGTAGATAAAAATATGTATCTTAATAATTTTATATCTTGTACGTTTTATCAATATTTTATTACAATGAATTGTAAATTTAATTTAATTACACACAATTTTTTGGCAATATTTTATTATAAATGTGTTTCTTTGTAATTAAATTCTCCCTCAAGATAACTTAATGGGTCGAAAGATGTATGAGAAATATTATAAAATAAAAAATAGTTATTTATAATTACACGTGCAGTTTGAACAAATATTTTATATTTAATAAATTACACGAAATTTGTACATCTTTGAGGAAACAAAAATGTAAAATGTTTATTTGTCGAGTCTCAAGCCTACTTATTTAAACAATGGCTGAGGATGATAACGCGAGGTTTTCTGTAATATATATATATATATATATATATGTCTCACATTAAATATCATAATCACCGTCACACACAGCGAGGTTACTTTCCATTGTGTCGGCTCCGTATATAATAGTTCTCCTTTATATTAGCCAAATATTTTTTGTTTGTTTGGATGTCTCAATTGTGTTTCTTCTCACATAAAATTTCCTTAATTATTTTTTTGCAAACCTATAGTCTCAGTGCAGCTAAAGCCTAGGGCAACGTGTATTTTAATTGTATAAAACTATGTTGAAATTTAAGCAGGTGCCAAATTCAAATCTCCTCTACCGCAATTCTGACTTGATCCTCATTAAAAAAAATCCTACCATATGTTTTAAATGGAGCTCTGGCTACAGCTGCCGAGTCATGAAGTTAAAACCGCTATTAACACTAGGAGGAACTGTTAAAATGGCGAATTGTTAGGATTAGGTTCAACTGTGATTTGTGAGTAAGTCTGTCTAAAACACATTACTGCGTCTCAGCGCATAATCAGGTGGCGGAAACTGCTCAATACCAAACGTGCCAAGGTAGCTTTTGATGCGTACAAGAAGAAATGTCGTGGAAGAGTGGTTAGCGCTACTGCTTCATATTAAGGGACTATCATTTCAATTCTCTGCTAGAATAGCGACTACTTCAATTAAGACCTTAGTGATCTGCCTCAATATCTCCAGGCAAATGAGGGGGAAAACGTCAAATTTTGTCATAAGTGTGCCTTCTAAATTTCTTCTAATTGTGTCCTATTCGATACTACATGCTGAGACACTGCGAGTGTTGTTTTAGTAACAAGTATTTTAAAGCATAGAACATTTTCTGCCTTTTACGTTTTCATGTACATGTCACCGTTAAACTAACGGCTTAATGTTAAGGAACATAAACATTAATTTGTTTTCTCTAAAGGGCGAAATTTTAAAGCTTACTTTCAGTGACTTTTTTCGTTAGGTCCATGCAGCAATTAGTTGGCAAAAACATGGGATTGCCCCTGAAAAATCAGGATTTGGCTCTCACGTAATATAGCGATGACCGAATATAGGAAAATGCAACTATAGGGCATGATTTATGTTAAAGTAATTTGCAATAGACCTAACCTTTGTTTTAAGACCAGTAAAACGCGAGAAATTTCAGATTGTAATTAACAGCAAAGCAAGACATAGAGTCTTTTAAATGTGTTTTCTCAAATTTACTCTTTAATCAAAGTATTGCCTAATTTCACGCAACTTCTAATTATAATGTAGTTCTAACACCCAAAATTTCTTTACATATATTCAATCGTACTTGCTTCGACGACTTATTGAAATCACTCTCAAAGGTTATTAACAAAACCACTCATTGTAGTTTGCTAAAGTTTGGTGCTTCTAATTTGATTTTTGCTTTTATATAAACCGTAATACTCAGTAGTCATTAACAGTAGTCAGACTGGGATCATCATATTATCTAAAAAGTGACTAATATTCCCCTAAATATCCACAAAAATTGGTAATTAATAAGTGTCAAAACATGTATATTTAAATATCCTACCTAGAACAATGATTCGGTTATTAATCCATATTGCACATTTGTTTTAGATGGTTGCAGTATAGCCATGAATCTTACTTTTAGCAAATTTAAATCTAAGGTTCCCACAATTCAATGCAATGTCAGGCAAATACAGGTATAACTCTTTGTTTGTTAGCGACACACATTCAAATCGCTTGAAATTTTTCTATTACAAGATTTGTTTAAGATCGTTAGAACACTTTTTTTCCAACATCAAGAAAGGCATTTTTAAGTTCTGCCACGATGTTTTCACGAAGAGAAACAGTGCTTGAACTTTTCATGTCACAATTAGATCATTAGTTCGAACATTATCGGAAGGAAAAACTAATTCTGGGGATTCGAGATTAAGGAAATTTCTCCCACATCCTCTGTGCTACACATCAGTGACTTACAAAACAACGCACGCCCGTAAGGTACACTATTTGTGGAGTTACAAAAAAAAAGTTGGTATTTCTCATCATTAATTCGAAATTTCATCACATTACAAGTCTTTTTGCAGGCAACAGTGATTTGTATGAAGACCATGTTCTTTTTTTAAAAAAGAAAAACTTTTAAAATATTAAACAATCTTCGTCAAGATCGGTTCTGATCAGTAAACTGTGAACACACATTCAAATTGAAACGATCAAAGTATTCCAGCCGATTCCGGTGGCCGCGCCATCTGAAGCAAGAGTATGCAGCCGCTCGCGTAGTGGGATTGCGGGTTCGAATGCCATTGAGGCAATGGAATTCGTCCCCTGCAAATGCTGTCTCTGCAACGAGCCGATCGCTCGTACAGAGGAGTCCTACCGAATGTGTGTGCGTGTGTCCCTTAGTGTGATCAAGTGCAAGTATAACCCTTTACACCTACAATGAGTAGGTAGAAAGCGTTTGACTAACAATAAGAAGAAGAAGAAGAAGAAGAGAAATAAAAGAAGTCATTCCTGTCTTCCTGTCATTCCTAATGTTCACATGTAAAATCGTGTATCTGCATAGCCACTTAACCTAAAAAGTTCATCATTTAATCCAGAATGTCTGCTGTGTCATAAAAGTATGGCAGTTCATTTCAGTTGTTCATGACAATAGACTGGAATTTGAAGGAGCAAAACACTTTTATAAAATATCTTTGGAAGCTATTTATATTAATTTTTGGGTCAATTACAAGTGAAACTGGAAAAATACGTCGCATAAAAACAGAGTAAAATTTTACAGGCCTACAGGGAATAATTCGGTGTGTTCAAACAGTCATGTATCCACCCTTAACGTATTGGTAAGGGCAATATTAACAGGCCTGAATAGCGCTTCTGAGGCTGGGACGGTAACCTTCAAGGTCGTAGGAAGTTACAGAAGAATAATCACACGTAATTATGTAGCTTTTGTTTCTACAACATGTCTGTACATCAACGGGTTTAGAATAGTTAAGACACTATCCAATGTAAGCCAATATTTCCTTAAATAATGTACATACATGAAACTTTAGCCCAAACCCTTCTTCATATTTAGTCATTTTCAGTAACACATGGCCTATATACTGTACAGTGGTCGAGTATGAAGGAGAAAATAAATATAATAAAAAGACCCTCGGTCGGAAAGATCACAATAATTATTGAATTTGGTGCTGCTGTCTGTTCCAAAGATAAAGGTGTGTAGATAACTTAATAGCAACTATATCGGGTAATTTTCATGAACATACAAGCAGGTGTGCAAAATGAATTAGACGAATATCATCGTAGCATTTTATGGTATTACATCCTCTTTTAACACTGTAGCCTTCATCACAAACAACACTGATAACGCCTGTTTCATCAACAGAATAAAACTATCAAATGTATTTACCAAATGTTAATGGAGACGAAATTGTGGAAAGTGTGACTCAAATGTTAGGTGGAAGAGAACAACTGCAAATTTTACACTTAAAAATGTGAAGTTTAGTTTATGTGCAGAATAAATAACCAGATTCTGGCGCATGGTGGCAGAGGGCAGCAAACTACAATGTATTTTACACTTCAATATCTGCTGCACAGTGTCTGTCCTTTATTACAACAATTCAGGTAATACTAAGAAATTTCAACTTGTATCGCAAACCATATAACATGTGTTAACATAAAGATCGACGCACACTAAAGTCATTTAAATCACAGAAAAAGTTTTGTCATAGATCACACGCTTAGCTATTTCGGCCTTTCTAGGCCATTACACCATAAAACGCCTTATTCAAGAATAAGGATGAGACACAATTTTGTGACGTATGCAAACTACTAATTTGATGCTACAAATTATTTAGCACATCACATGCCTACAGATCTTAATATGTATAGGAAAATATGATCTGTAAGCCTAAACTTTTTGGTATACGAGTTTTATTATATTGTTTTGAGAAAATATATAAGACCTTTAATAGAGAACACAAATCACTAAGCAAATATTGTAGTGGGACAGTACTCTGTGTATGTTTATGGCGTAATGAAAATAAAATATTACTTATTATTTTAGTTACAAAAATGTGATATATTTAATTGTAAAGAAATTCTTAAAAGTGTAAACCTGGTGCAGGACTCGCGGATTTACATTTTTATAACATGATTCTTATGGAAACTTAAGAGGGCAATATATGTAGGTTCTAACTCGCAGTGAATTATGTTTGTAAATTAAAAGATTTTGTTGTAGTTGTTGGTTTATGTTCAGACAGTGACGTGAAGATGCTTACAAGTTTATTATTATGTGTTATGTTCCAGTGGAACAACAATTATTTTCCATAATTTTATATATATATCCCTTTTATTGAATACATATTAATTCATCTGCTTTACAGGCATATCGAGAATTAAAGCTTGGTCATATCTGTACATCCCTGCTGCTTCTCAAGAGTTTAATTTCCGCTCCCTAAATTTTTTGTGTACTTCCTTTCCTCTTAAACACGTTTAGCTTCCACGTAAGCCAATATGCAGGAAGCGATGAAACTTTATAAAACCTCAACTTGTCGCGTTCCCTCTGACTTGTTTAGTGCATTCTTTATTTTATGCACCGCCATGTTTAACACTAAAAATTTCACATTCCCGAAATCCTCGTGTATTAATGTGTTTATATACTTATCAAATCTAAGTTCGGTTATTTTTTATGCAAGTTGAATTGTTTGATTCTTAAACACAAAGACTCGGTATGTTCACTACGCTGTAAGTGCTGAATTTTCAAATAAATTTCAGGTTAATCTTCGTCTTTTGTGCTGAACCATGGTTCAGGCGGTTAGTTGCCGGCCTCTCAACAAGGAGTTTCGGATGGACAAAACGACACTCATTACGTCACGTTTCCTCCGATTACTTCCGTTAACATCCCCGAAAGACACAACCAAAATCCAACACATTGTGAACCAATATGAACAGTACAACGGCGCACAGTTCAATTGCAGATAGTCAGAACCTTTACTATTGGGACGATGGGAGGTTTCCATGAAATCAAAATCCTCGGTGTATGCTGCAAAGTAACTATTACTGATAAAAGCAGTGGCACACAGGAGCTCATCCTACACTCAGTCAAATGCTTGACACACGAGCGGTACCTACCTCACTACAAAGGACTGGATTTTTTCATACATATCTATTTAGCAAAATATGATACACTACGTCGTCCACACATCGGTTTTGTAGTAGGGGTCCCTGAATCACATGGGTCGGTGAAAATTTTGGGTCTTGTTTACAGCGCTATATAGGCAGATACAGGATGGCGTATTAAACCTTATCCATTTCCGAACAAAATGCAACAGTGAATATTAGTCGCTATCTCCCCACATTGTGATAGCAAGTATGCTGACAAATAATTGCTTCAAAATGCGGGATGTTTACTGTTTTGCTGCGAAATCGCCTGACATGAGAATCATACTAAAGCGTTTTCCGTACCTCCGACTATATATCCAAGAACTATGCTGCAGCTCAACGTCCCTTAGGAACAAAATTGGTAGAGCATTCATCAAGATTTATACCTACACTGGACAGCAACAATTCTTTGCACCCCGGAAATGAAGATAAACGGTGAATAACCTTTATCAAACCGTACGAAAGTGTGGAAGAACTTAAGTATATCGTTGATCGCACAGTTCCTTTCAACATGGTATCGGGTACTGCGTGATCTGATATCAAAATAGCAACGACTACGTTCTATCCATCTTCAGACATCAGCTGAAGGTGCCTCCAGTACGACCCAAAGCACATTGACACAGAGTCAGTCTGCCTGTAAACTATAGACACGTGGAGCTGGACACGTGGCAGCATTATGCCGTTTTAATACTTTGTGGCCAGCGGTACTTCCCGCTATATGTTTACATATCCGTCGGGCCCTGACCGAAAATTAATGAAATAATATGGCTCTTAGTTCATATGGTCCATTTCATCGTCAATGACACCAGGCAATCAGTTTCTATTGTTTACATAGACACACTGCGCTAAACTCGTTGCTCAACGTGTCTGTGGAAGAAGCGACAATAATACTCCGGCAAATATTTAGTTGTCGGCGACAGAGCAGCTCTCGCTCACCTACGGTTATGGTCGACACGTTTGTTGTGTCGGCCCACGGCGGCACGTGATGTGAACACGTGTGTAAGGGCGAAATGAATGCCAGTGTCTTGAGTTCTCACTGATGGATGATTAAATGGGCGACTGTTGTTAGTCGCCAGCCTCTTACCAAGTAGGCAAGGGTTCGAGAGTGGATATGTTCGTGTGAGATTTGTGGTGGGGAAAATGGCACTGAGAAAGGTTTTCCTCCAAGTATCTAAACTTTCCCCTATGAAAGCCATTTCGGCAATGCTCCATACTCGCATTAATCTACACGTCATTCTAATGAGGACAGATTGACGAAACATGGGAATCTTCCAAAAATCAATGCCCCTTCCGCAATCGGGCAGCAGTGGGTGGAAAATTATGCCTTCGCCGTTTGAAGTCTTCAAACTGCGAATATTCCTTTACCGATAAAATATACTATTTGGAAGACTGTACATTAAATGAGACACTTACACATCTTAATATTGGACAATAATGATCACAGGGTAAAAAGGTAAAGTTAAACCTGTGCTCCCCATGAAGGTGTATGGAGAAGTAATGGAATAGTTCCATGTTTTCTTTTCCTAATTTTACTTTCGTTGATAACGCCCGCATTAGCCATCGTTTAGTTAGCTGGGTGGGTTCCAGGGCAATTCTGGATGTTTTGGAGAATATAAAAATAGGCGCCTATGTCGGCTCTCAAAATATGATTCTCGGGGTAAAATTGTTGATTATAAGGATAAATTACTATAGAATAAACATATATATAATTTAAAGAAATTAAGAAGTGTTTGCGAGAGTGATTTTCTTTGTACTTTTATGAATCTGAAAATCAAGATCATTGACACAGACTGAACAGAAAGGGAATTCGCTGAAATGCCTCGTCCTGTATTGCGTGGTATTAGTCAAAGATATGCAATTGAGCAGGAATAAAATGACCGTTTAACACAGGAAACTGAAAAATGTAGCCCACGGGAGAAATTTGAGATAACTATGATAATGAAATAAAATAATACAACTACAATTAAAGGGAGGCAGGAAGATTTGAAAGATAAAGGGAACACAGTCAAACTGCTTGACGAGCGCGCGGTGCATAGAACAGAAGATATAAACTATAAGGAATGGGGTAAGAAAGAAATGATGAAGAATTGGAGAGAGAGAGAGAGAGAGGAAAACAGCTTCAAACGATCCGGTAGTACCTTAGTGTCGTGCATGTAGGAGGAGCATAAAGTCTAATGAGGATTCCACAATGTTCTGAGTAGCACTAAACGCGTTTAATATGTCCTGCCTGCCACAGAAGGAATCTTCTCGGAATATATTTCCCCAATATGAGGAAACGGCAAGGCGGGATGAGGGAGAAAATGAATATTACAAGAAGAATTACATTTAAGAGGGCAAGCCAACAGAACGTAGATATCCGAAAGTAATCATCAAACTAGTCACTTAAAATTATATATACAGTTTTTAAATCCAAGAATGTGATAATAATTTCCCAAAGGTAGTTAAGAACGAATAAAATTCAATTCAGATTGGTGGATTTATAATTTTATATTTTAAGTCTATAAATGAATGTTATAACCTATTTTGCACATAACCCACAACTATCTTTACACTCAACATTGCGTGAAGATTTAAACATATGGGCCGGAATTAAATCCTGTGACATACCCAAATGAAAATACAGAACTTATGTGATTTGATTCTTACGGCGTTGTTGATGAAGACAGCAGTTTTGTTAGATAAGACTCAATGTTAATTGTTTCACCTATGTTTCTGAAGAATTGCTGCCTTTCTCACAATAGTCTGTATTTTTCTACAAAATATTGAATTACATGTATGCAGTAAATAACGATCATAATATTTGTATTAAATATAGTTCCATGCCTCGAGTGTACTTGGTAATTAGATGAGATTTCTGTGCCAACTGCATGCTGTTATTTCCTCATAATATAATATCCAGCTGCAGTTACGTTTAATAGACAACAGAAATGCTTCTATAGGGAATAGTGTCAATAATAAGCAAGTTAATACCAGTAAACAGTAAAGGTTCCGTGTTTTACAAAATGAGCACAATTTATGATTTGTATTTTCTTTCTACTGTTGTGAAAAAATTAAAGAACTACCTGTGGAATGTAGCTGCAGGAGCCAAATACAAGAAAACCAGAGGAACTTTTTTACGAAAATATTTTGAACGGCAATCGTTTTAAGCATAGTAACAATTTTACTCATGTGATTTTCTGATATTTTGAGGAAGGGCGTACGAATGAGTTATATATAAAAACCCGTTCAAATCACAGAGTACACAGTTTCCGTCAATCAAAGGGGTCAGCAGGTTAATTATATTTACAGGGAAGTATTTGTTGTATCGACAAAGACGCACGAAACACTTCAATGTGCTGCGTCGCAAAGTTATCAGTTGTTCAACATTCCAGCAGCTGAAGTTTTTCTTTACATCTAGACTTTAAACAGGAAGATGAATCAGGCTGTACTGATATAGAATAAGGTAAATATGCAGACATTTTTTAGTGGTGCTGAACTTCGACAGTTGCAGTGCAGATTGTTAGCTATCTTGTATCACCCACGTCTCTTCTATTTTTTACGTATAGTTCAGGTAGTCAGCTACACCTAAGGAGCTGGACTTAGTGGGTGCAACACTATCGAAATTGTAACTTCTAAAAAGGGCCATGAGTTATAATATTCTTGTAAAATGACATTACGTTAATGTATTATGTCATTTGTTGCAAGTTATCAAGAATTGTAATAATTACCACTATATAATTTTCAGGTCTTTCTTAATTAGAAATTCCGGAACCAGTAGAGGAGTAAAATAGAAATTGGTTTAAACGTTTAATCATTTGTTAAATACAGACAATCGCTATCAAAGCAAATACAATTTGTGAATAAACGGATATCCATCTTCCTAAGTTCTACGAACGATAAGTTTTGGATTCTTGACTATTGAAGAAGGGACCGATAGTTTGTCCCGAAACGTCGCTAAGGAATTATCACTACTTGCAGCGTAATAACCCAAGACCGCTGTTCCCAGGGGTAAACATACATAGCACCTCTGTGTTGTGAAACCACTTATCATTTAACGTAAGAATTATTACACATCATACTGCAAACCAACATGAAGCATAATTGAAGTAGTAATTTTAAAAAATTTAGCACTGCGTGTAAACCCAAAAATCTTAACTAATAATCCATTAAAGCAGATTTTAGTGCATGTAGCGTCACAACATTAACTTCATAAGCTTTATAATATTTATGGACATCAACAACTTAATTCTTTTTCTGAATGCCTTAACCAGATTTTTATTGTCATAGAGAAGCAGTATGTTTTCTATGAGACGGAAAAAGATTTTCCCATAATATTTAGAGAAATTTAAGGCGTCGGAATATTAAATTAGTGCATTTATAATCAAGATAGAGTTTTGTATAACATAAATACGGATATATAAATTAAACTGCACCACAACATTCGACTAAGGAACTTTTCACTTTTGCAGGGCGCAGAGAATTAAATACGCTTGAATTTCATTTTATTTGCGCATTCGCGGTTCTATATAATTCGTAATGGGGGGAGGGGTAGGGAGGTAAGTTGTTCCCACCCTGCGGATAATAAAGAGGCAGCAGCGTGAAGCTGACCACTCATCTCCACATAGCTTCAATGTTCTATCAGGGATTTGAGGTTTCCATGGAATGAGTGTTACTTACGTACAAAGAAAACTTTGCCCAGCTCATGAATGCACACAATGTTCGACACTGATCAGTGCGCAGAAACAGAAGTTGCCTAAAATTACTCCGGACAAAAATTTCAGATCTAGTCTCTGGCTTGGTGAATATTATACAAAAGATATCTATATGGGTAAAATGTTGATATATCCTGTAATCGTATGTATTCAATGGAATAAGACACTATAATTAACAAAATATCTCGTCAAAGATTCATTCAAATACGTCATCACGAACGAAGGGATTATATTTAATTTAAATCCTCCCAAGCTTAAAATCCTTCAGGGCAAAGCTTGCTTATAAATTAAGAATGAATTGTAGCGTACTGGAAAACCTTGCAGTGTACTGTTGTGTGAAATTGTTGCTCTCGGTACCGAATTAATTAGCTTCAGTAACGCACTCTTCTTTGAAAGAGAAGCGCTTCTGTTAGATCTATGTGGATGGTGTCACATTGCTCTGGTTTAAATGTAGCGAATATAGCTAAATTCTAAATTGCAGTCAATTGAAGACACACAACACTAAAAATATTTCTTTCTCTTCCAGTAGATATCCAAACATGCGGTCCTTTTTCATAATATCATGCACCTTTCTTGACATTTTTGTCTGAAGGGTCAGATTTATGATCAACTGCTTAAAACTACGTTACAATTTTTCGCGCCGTATTATGGGTATTTTAAAATTACCAAATTTTCTTATGAGTCACTGTGATCAGCATATATTCCATATGTAATGATCAAAATTTCTAGCGGTCTTAAACTGCAGTTTATTACGCTTATGTACTCCTGATATACAAAGAGCATTAAACACAACATAAAATGAAGCCTCAAACACAAGCATATTTCAATGCGTAATTTGTATAAGACGATAAATTGAATATTAATTTTGAAGTAAAGTTGAAATATAAATTCACACATTTCAGCCACTCGATTTTACGTTTCTCTGAAATGCAAACGGGCACCAAGTCGGCTTTATGAACTGCTAATAATAACTTTCGGAATTTCATGTCGCACATTATGGTGCACACGTTCGTTTAATTGTCTTCAATTAGTTGCTGCACGTTTTCACCCTAGCAGCAGTTCAAAAGACCCCCATTTCATAAGCTACAGAAAGAGAAAAGGAATTAAGTAATAATTTAAAATTAAATATAAGAAATATTATTACTAACCATAACTGCTCTGGTTGTGAAGGCGAGAGCAAATATCAGATAAGTTTAAATAGAAATAAGTGACATATATGGTAACGCAAATATCAGATAAGTCTAAATAGAAATAAGTGACATATATGGTAATGCAAATATCAGATAAGTCTAAATAGAAATAAGTGACATATATGGTAATGCAAATATCTGATAAGTCTAAATATAAATAAGTGACATATGGTAATGCAAATATCTGATAAGTCTAAATAGAAATAAGTGATATATATGGTAATGCAAATATCAGATAAGTCTAAATAGAAATAAGTGACATATATGGTAATGCAAATATCTGATAAGTCTAAATAGAAATAAGTGACATATATGGTAATGAAAATATCGGATAAGTCTAAATAGAAATAAGTGACATATGGTAATGCAAATATCTGATAAGTCTAAATAGAAATAAGTGACATATATGGTAATGAAAATATCAGATAAGTCTAAATAGAAATAAGTGATATATATGGTAATGCAAATATCAGATAAGTCTAAATAGAAATAAGTGACATATATGGTAATGCAAATATCAGATAAGTCTAAATAGAAAT
>Ga0123354_10008716_pt1 | contig 15457 bp, 9 predicted proteins | sample TergutLab28metaG_2_FD_97872 | JGI IMG/M metagenome (GOLD analysis project Ga0123354, IMG submission 97872) | Labiotermes labralis P4 segment gut microbial communities from Petit-Saut dam, French Guiana - Lab288 P4 | ecosystem: Host-associated > Arthropoda: Insects > Digestive system > Gut ...
ATCTTAATGTATGAATATTTTTGTATCTTAACGTATGAATATTTTTGTATCTTAAAGTATGAATATTTTTTGTATCTTAATGTATGAATATTTTTGTATCTTAACGTATGAATATTTTTGTATTTTAACGTATGAATATTTCCACCCTGATTACCCTAATTTCGAAAAAATCGGAGGAGATCCAATGTTGCAATTTTTATGATGATGACAATTTTTCTTTTAATATTCACATTTTCTTTCATCTTTCTCTATCTGTTTTCGATTCCCTTGGGCATTTTCCTATGTTTTCCTCTATTATTTATCACTCTCATTTCTCATCCATTTTCCCTGCAATTTTCTGTGTGCCAGCAACTGATGCACTGAAGGTTTACGCCTCAAGACATATATACATATACATATAACAGTGACCCCACCCGCTCTATCAGTTCTTTTAGTATATTATTGCTTTTCACATTCTTACAGCCAATGGCGATTGAACACAAGACACGAGAACAGATTCTAATATGGAATAAGTTTGCATAAACTAACTATATTGGGAGAGTGTGCTGTGTGTTGCTGTAGCCGGTTATTATAACTGCGTCCTTTGTTATAGAGTTGGAATTATTTTACTTACAATAATTTCTTCGACGAAAGTAATTTTTTGTACGGAAACCCGGCTATAAAGGAAAAAATGTACCGAAGATGCTTGACGGACCGGCACCACTACTCTAAAATTGTACCCTCTTCCATATCGAGGCGGTAAGAAGATACTGTTAATGATAGAGAGATTCTTTAATTAGTTTTTTTACGTTCCAAAGGAATTGAGGACATATTGTAGGTGAATGGCGTGGATAAACGTAAATACCTACGGCGAATGATGTAATAGCGTAATAAGGACTTTCGTCACATGTAGATTTCACTGAATAATTTTTTGGGGGCCCAGCAGCCCGCAGTGGGCCACGGCCTCCTAATTCACAAGGTTTCTAGATCACAAACAACGACGCACCAGAGTCGGTAGGACTCCTCTGGACGAGAGATCAGCTCATCGCAGAGACCTCTACCTGACAACACACAACACTCACAGCAGACAAATATGCATGCCCCTGGTGGGATTCAAACGCACAATCCCAGCAAGCGAGGGGCCGCAGACCTACGCCTTAGACCGCGCGGCCATTGGGACCGGCACAGAAAGAGATGAAATAAAGGGAGATGACTTGGACGGACATTGTGCAATGTAGGGGAGAGGAGAGAAATACGTACAATATTGTAATGGCTGGCTTAAGACCAGGTGAGAGAATAATATTAAACAGATCTTCAAGAGACAGGGCGTGATATTTGGCCTGAGTTTATTTGACTCAGCATAGGGGCCAGACAGAATTTGCTGTGGACACACTAGTGAACTTATTATTGTATAAAAAATTATATAAAATGTGTTTCATTTTGGATTTGTGTCTAAACGAAACATTTGTATTTGTAAAGGTGTCGTATTTCTATAAACGCGATTTCATATATTAATGTTATCCACGTGCTTGAATTAATAATGTATCCACACAATAAAACCAACAAATGCACTAATGTTAAATTATATCCTTTAAACATAATTTCTCGGATCTCTGACATATTTTGATCTTGATGATCCTCAGGGAGTTACTGAACATAAATGAAGCGTATGTACAAATATGGATGTGTTGTTAAGTACACCAAAATTTGTGTACAAAATGTCTACACTTATTACAAGTTTCTTTTGTAACATTGTAAGACTGTATGTTGATCGTGCAACTTGTTATAATCTTTGTAAATAACCAACCTGACGCACAATTGTTTTTCATATATGCTTATTTCTATTCTCTATATGTTTCGGACAGATATATGTCCATCATCAGGAGAATTAATTGTGTCAATACGACATCTGGTTTATGTCATTTTGTGTAGATGAACGTCTGGTATGCAGGTTTGGATTTTTGGATTCATCCAAACCTGCATACCAGACGGTCATCTACACAGAGTGACATATACCAGATGTTGTATTGATACAATTCTCCTGATGATGGACACTTAGCTGTCTGAGACATGTATAGAATAGAAATAAACATATATGAAAAAGAATTGTGTGTCTGGTTGGTTATTTACAAAGGTTGTAGAAATGGTTCATAAAATACAGAGATTGTAGATTTATAGATTTTGACAATGGTTCTAGAATTAACACAAAATTATAACAAAAATGAATAAAATTACAATTACAAAATTATTATTTTGTAATTTTAATTATATTTACTACATACTGTACAATCACAAATATTTGATTAGTTCTTATTAGTTGGTAATACGATGACTGTTACTTGAAAAAAAAACCATCGTATTACCAATATATAACTAGTCAAATATTTTTAATTATATTCACTATTATCTTTAATTATTTTGTAATTGTAATCATATTTCCTATTCACCATACAATTACAAATATTTGTTTAGTTATATATTGGTAATACGATAACCGTTACTTAATAATAACCATCGTGTTACCAGTATATAACAATCATATATTTGTAATTACATTTTCTATTGTTATTAATTATTTTGTAAGTATAATTTTATAAACCATTTGCTATTATTCTATATTAATTCCATAACCATTATAAAAATCTATACAACTACAGTCTCCTCATCGTTCTACGCAAATAAAAACGAATTTTATATCTGCGGGAATAGTATGCAAAAATTTTAATGAATCTAATAATCCAAATATATCTTAATATATACATATATATATGCGTAATTGATTTTCAGTAATTCTTTGAGGATGATCAAGATCGAAGCGTGTCGGATTTGTGACAAATTGTATGTAAATAATAAACTTTTAACATTACTATATTTTATCATAGTCTATTTATTCATTAACTAATGCACAAGTTATTTTCTTCAAAACAGTACTAAAATTAGTTGGTTAATTTTTTAAAAAAAATTTGATAATATCACGATGCACTGTACGAATGTGAAAATTGGTGTATTTATTTAAATTATTTGGTGAACCATTTCTTAACTCTTTCCTACGTAAGTTTTTTAAGCACTTTCGTGATATAATGTAATCCATAAAACAGGACAGTACAGTGCTGTGCTATAAATACGCAACAGTGATGTCTGTTTTATCAGAACCTTGTGTTTAGTACTGTTCAACTTGGAAAATTTGTTTAAACTTCACCCCCGTGACTAAAAAATGTAAGTAATTTACCGCTATTAAAAAAAAAAAACTTGAAATCAGATTATATTCCGTGTGTTTTTACATTTTCCATCGTTTCCATTTTTCTACAAACCCTTTCATATAAAAACAGAATATTAATTAATAAGCTCCCATTTTCATTAGGATGATTTTAACGCTACGGTACCTTATGGTAATTCGATTCCAAGTTAATCTCTCAAGTTGTAATTCAATTATTTGCCTTGCTGTATACGCGAGACGTGGAGGTGGGGGTCGGGTAAAGGGGTGGCAGTTTAATCGAAATCTAACTGGGTTTTGCGTGGAGTGCGCAAGCAGTCAAACTTCGTACGCATTACAACATCGATGTTAGTTCAGAATGTTGTTGTAACTGAGTTTGTTATTAATATTATTCTGTATGTAAAAATGGGATTTTAGGTTTAGTTATGTTTCTTAAAATAGAGAATTGTAGTGAAATTTGGCTTAATGAATGGCACACAGATCCGTAATACCTAGTATCAACATCTAGGTGGCTTATTGGACGGCAGAAACCTCTGTAAAACTGAGTATCGAGACCTAAGTGTCTTAGGATATAGCACACCTTCCTGTAACACTTAGTATCAGGTTCCGGGTGGCTTATTGAAAAGCACAAACGTCTGTAAAACTTATTATCAGCTTCTAAGTGGCTTAGTGAATGACACACCGTCCAGTAACATTCAGTATCAACATCCAGATGGCTTATTGCCTGGCAAAAACGTATGTAAAATTTAGTATCAGCATCTAAGTGGCTTAGTGAATAGCACACCGACCTGTAACGCTGAGTATCAGAGTCTAGGTGGCTTAGTGCATAGCACACCGACCTGTAACGCTGAGTATCAGAGTCTAGGTGGCTTAGTGCATAGCACACCGACCTGTAACGTTGAGTATCAGGATCTAGGTGGCTTAGTGCATAGCACACCAACGTGCAACATTGAGTATCAGAATCTAGGTGGCTTAGTGCATAGCACACCGACCTGCAACGCTGAGTATCAGAATCTAGGTGGCTTAGTGCATAGCACACCGACCTGCAACGCTGAGTATCAGAATCTAGGTGGCTTAGTGCATAGCACACCGACCTGTAACGCTGAGTATCAGAGTCTAGGTGGCTTAGTGCATAGCACACCGACCTGTAACGCTGAGTATCAGAATCTAGGTGGCTTAGTGCATAGCACACCGACCTGCAACGTTGAGTATCAGAATCTAGGTGGCTTAGTGAATAGCACACCGACCTGTAACGTTGAGTATCAGAATCTAAGTGGCTTAGTACATAGCACACTGACCTGTAACGCTGAGTATCAGAATCTAGATGGCTTAGTGCATAGCACACCGACCTGCAACGCTGAGTATCAGAATCTAGGTGGCTTAGTGCATAGCACACCGATCTGTAACATTGAGTATCAGAATCTAGGTGGCTTAGTGCATAGCACACCGACCTGTAACGCTGAGTATCAGAATCTAGGTGGCTTAGTGCATAGCACACCGACCTGTAACATTGGGTATCAGAATCTAGGTGGCTTAGTGCATAGCATACCGACCTGTAACGCTGATTATCAGAATCTAGGTGGCTTAGTGAAAGGCACATCGACCGGTAACGCTGAGTATCAGAATATAGGTGGCTTAGTGAAAGGCACATCGACCTTCAACTCTTAGTATTAGCTTCCGGTTCTTCGTAGCATTTTACTGCACAACACAGCTATAAAAAATAGTATTAGGCATTGTACATGACAATAATACAGTAGTGTGAAATGATGTTTGTACGTTATACTCCGACATATGAGTGTTTACAGCCAAAATAACCGCGGCCACGTGACCAGATATTATTTGCATAAGGCTAAAATGAGGATAGAAAGAAAAAGACATTTTTGTGTCTTGGTAACTCCATTATCCATTTTACACTTCTGTGCGTTAAATTAATAACTGCAAAAACCTGACATATATATATTGGAAGATGTGATAAGCCAGCTGTTATCTCAGCAACACGAAAAGTTCTATATATATCGTTCCATTATCAACTGTCAGGTTTTGTAAGCTTTTTGTGTAATCTGGAGGTTTATTAAAACCTACTCACAAGTTCTCCTGTCTTCTGAGACAGGTGTATCCAGTTCACATCCTGAAGGACCGTATTTAAGACTCATTGTTTCCTAACATTTTTGCCACAAAATATATGTGCAGAAGGAAATAGTGAGTTTGATTAAATTTGTCCAGAGCATCCTTATTGGTGAATGACTAGACTGCTAAAGAACTGCGTAGCCAGTTGATTCATTTTTTTTCGAGTTTGTTTCCCATCTCTTAATGCCCTGAAGATAAATTTACCCTACATTAAACTTTTTTTTTTGCAGCCCAGACGCGCAATTTCGGATAAATATTTGGTTTCCTAAATAAACTCAATACCATAGACACATTTATCTTTGTGATTGAATAGCTATATATACTTTGTTTCCTGGATCACGTCTAATCTTTATAGTTTGTTATAATTTAATCCATTAAACGCAGAGTCAAATCCCATCTGTAAGTCCCAGTTCGCCGAACTATTCTGCACGGTATTTAAATTCTGTGCATGGTTTTCGAAAAATCTGGCTAAGTGTTTACACACAAATATGACACAGGACGGCTTTCATGATTGAGTCAGTGTTGAGACACTTTGCGGAAAATAAAAAGAGAGAGCTGTCAATGTTGCTAAACGTAGGTCACCAAATAGTACACGTTAAAATTGTTGGCATTACTAGGAGCTCACCATATTCTCTACATTAGTAGGCTAACAGTTAATACCGTCATTTTTGTATTGAAATTCCTTTAATATATCCCATTCCAAAAAGAAAGGCAAATACGAAAGATAGAAAATAACGATTCACTAAATGCAACTGAACAGAAGGATTTCAATTGAAGAAGGCCTTATGATGATGGATATAAAGAAAGAGAGAAACGTGAAATCTCCAACACTAAAGGGATTGACGCTGTGGTAGTGAACAAAATTTGCACTGTTGCAGATACAGGGAGAGACACGAGAAGGGAATTTGGAAATAAAGACGAAGATGGAGAGAAAAATAAGCGAATGACTGAGTTGGGCTGGAGACCGGAAGAAATAATCACTAAATGACGTATGCATACCGCTTGTGATGCGTCAGCTGACGTTACAGGACAAATGTTCGGCTTCGCTCCGATTCCATTGTAAACAGTAATGACATTATGAAAATTGCTGGGTATTAAAAATTTTACTCGTCTTCCATATGTTTCCTTCCTTTATGCTGTAATATAAAAACCCCTTTTTATATTGAAAAGCACCTCAAAACTCTGTTGTGATGTTTGTGTAAAAATTAGTTTTCAACACCTATCAAGCACCTTTTACAAATCATCTACACAGCCGTAACTGATAGTTCTTGTTCCTACGGCCACGGTAAGGGACGTATCACGCTTCGCTCCTTTGTTTCCGCCCTGTCGCCACGACTACATCCATTCTTTTTCGCCAGCAATTTTCGTGTCGATGTCACGCCTGTGTCACACAGGAAGAGTGGCCTAAGTGAAGGCTGTGCTTAATTGCTCCCCCCGGTCGATACACTCACTCTTAACATTATTTCCTTCTCTATTTGTGAGTGGTAATGTTGGGCTGGAGAACAATCTCGTAGACAGGCACTGGCGAATTTTAAGCAATGGCCTTGCTTTGTTAGCAGCATTAGTATTTACATTAGTAGTAGTAATAGCAGTAGTAGTAGTATTGATAGTGATGTTATTAGTGGTGTTGGTTTTTGAGGTGTTATTAGTAGTAGTAGTAAGAGTAGTGGTGGTGGTGGTGGTGGTGGTAGTAGTAGTAGTAGTAGTAGTAGTAGTAGTGTGTTGGTGGTAGTAGTGGTGGTGATTGTGTTAGTAGTAGTAGCAGTAGCAGTTAGTAGTAGTAGTAGTAGTACAGTAGTAGTAGTAAGAGTGGTGTTAGTAGTAGTGTGTTGGTGGTAGTAGTGGTGGTGATTGTGTTAGTAGTAGTAGCAGTAGCAGTAGTAGTAGTAGTAGTAGTAGTAGTAATATTAGCAGCAGTAGTAGTAGTATTGATGTTGTTATTAGTGGTGGTATAAGTAGTGGTGTTGATGTTAGTAGTAGTGGTGGTTTTTGAGGTGGTAGTAGTAGTGACAGTAATTCCGAAGAAGTAATGTGCTTCCCATTCTGTAAAAGGTAAAGATTTCTCTAACAATTCATTTAGATCCAGAAGGTAAATGAAATGTTGGTCTTCCATCCATACTTTGATATTCAGCACAATTAGGCCTGCAGATTGGTTAGCTTACTTGCCGGTCGCATTTAACCCCAAGGAAGTTCCTTGGTACTAATTTCTGTCAGAAGCTGGACAGACCCCAGGTGTACTAAATGGGGACAGAAGGAATAGGTAACTTGAAAATTTTCAAGGTTCCTACCGGTAATCGAAACCGGAACGTTCACTTCTCATGCTGTATGAACTATAAATAAGAATTACATTTTTTTAGATACGTCGCTGCGTGAATGCACAATCGGATCCAGAGGTTTCGAGGAAATGTGGTGTTCTAGTCTGCAAGGGTCTAAGTTTCTTCTTGGACGTTACTATTTAAGACCTTAGGCTAGACAGAGACGCAGAAACGTTAGAAATTGAAAGGACATCCGTTCAGGCCTTCACCGGGCACATTCATACACACGGACATTAAGATGCTAACAAACACATTTTTAAACTGTCTTTGGCGGAAGCTTTGAAAAATGATAGAACGAGGAAAGGAAATTAATATTTCTAATATTCGTTGATAGAACAGTGATTCCCAGTTTCTGGGAATGAGCGATGATAGTAAAGAAGGAACAGGAGGGGAATAAACAGGGGTAGGGAATTATTCTGTCATATTTTTCAACACCTGTAACTTTTGTAATGACTGTGAATGATACAGAATGTCTATACTAGTTTGAATGTAGAGTAGAATTCTAAGTTCTTAGGTGAGCCTTTACCTTATGCATAGACAGGATGTAAGTATGGATAAAATACCGTAGTTTGCATTTCCACTCTGTTTTTCGGCGCTTTCGAAACGAAAATTTGTGCAAACATTCCCACTCGCTTCGAAATTTCTTTGCCATTCCCGTTCTTCCACACATGAAATGTCGACGTGGTCCTCGGGAAGGGAATTGTTTGTTAAATTTCATGTTTAAAAGTTTCACGAAAAATTTACTTACAATTACAATCTTACATCAGTCTGTATTCGAGAAAATAACAGACACTTTACGGGAACACCTGCGTTTTGTGTGCGACGAAACAGAGCTTTCGGACAGCATATCGCTGGTGTTATTCAAAGCGGGAAATATTACGTAAAGATGTTCTAGACAAAAATGAATCAAATCTTATGCCCAAAGCACCTGTCCGTTATGTTTCAATACTCTCGACAAAACTGAATAAAAGCTATTTTTAAGATTTTATCGTTCCAAAATTTCGAGTGCCATCCGTCATATTTTCATGAAATTTGATTCTGGAATTTCCTGTTTTTTCTCTCCGTGTAACGCTACTCGTAGGAAAAGCGTGAAAATTCACCATTTGCGCATTGAAAATGTAAGGGAACTAACAGAAGAAACGCACTATGTCTTTGGCGTTTCTTTTAGACTAGAATTTGAAATGTTTGGATGTAATTAATTCATATAAACTTTGTGCTGATTTATTAATCACTTGGAACAGAAAATCGATATATCAGTAAAGATGCAGATTTTTCTTAAATACAGGAAAACGAATTGATGAAGAAGCAGAGATAGCTATAGCTACAAATAACATAAGAATATGACACGAAACCAAAATCTGAAATTGTCATAATAAAACACTCTACATTAATAGTTTGGAATTTTTACAAATTTTAAAAAATACTTCAAATAATTTTATTCATATTTGAATTGGATAGAGATTTAATTCTTATAATTCTTCTTGCTACTGAGATCAAAATCTCTTTTCTTTCCATCTGCTTTCAAAGACGGTGAATATCGGTACATAATGCAATACCTTCGCTAATTGGTTTTATGTGAGTTTGAAGTTGGTCGCCATATGCAGAAGATGTGCGTAATTTGGAAGCGTCCAAACGGAAACTGCTCGGGGAATCAGTCGGATATAAGTTGGATAAAATAGGGCCTAGTCAGCAACTTAGGATAAACTGATTAAAGGTAAAAAATAAATTGGTAAATTATAGATAGCACAGCTTATGCTGGTGACAATGCAATCCGTATACCAGGACATTATTTGATGAATACGTAGCTAAGATATTAGGTGGAAATATTAAGAATTTATGGAGTTCAGCATTTTTAGATTTTGTTAATCAAAATTAAAGTTGTGATAGTTCATAAGGACTTAGGTTTTGAAGATGAAAATTAGATGTACGTAGCTCAGGATCATGTCAGTTGAAATTTCAGCTTTTGCTTTGAAATCTTTAGCTCTTAGACAGAATTAATGGCGTTAAACACTTCTGTATTGACCTGTACAAAAAATGAAACACTGAAAATACGTTTCTTATTTCAAAGCGTATAAATTTGATATGTCTTCGTGTTTTGAACTCTGAAGAGCTGCGTAATCAAGGATTTTGGTGTTGTGGGAAATGGTTCTGTATCGCTGATTGTGGATTCCTCTCTAGAAGCCTTGCTGGTTAATGATAACGCGTCCCTTCGAAACGGCGGGGATCACCCAGCGACGCAGCGTCGCTGGGTGTAGTTACGCCCTAGAAACCTTGTTGATGAAGGCTACAGGTTGTTTCAAAACGTCGGGGACTGCTTTCCCAACGATGCAGTGTCATATCTCAGAAGACCGGAAACCCTTAATTCTTCTTCTTTTTCTTCTTCTTCTACTTCTCCTCCTCCTCCACCTTCGCCTTCACCTTTCTTCTTCTTCTTCTCCTCCTCCTCCTTCTTCCTCTTCTTCTCCTCCTCCTCCTTTGCCTTCTCCTTTCTTTCTTTCTTTCTTTCTTTCTTCTTCTTCTTCTTCTTCTTCTCCTCCTTCGCCTTCTCCTTTTTTCTTCTTCTTCTTCTTCTTCTTCTCCTCCTCCTCCTCCTCCTCCTTCGCCTTCACCTTTCTTCTTCTTCTTCTTCTCCTCCTCCTCCTTCGCCTTCTCATTTCTTCTTCTTCTTCTTCTCCTCCTTCTCCTTCTTCTCCTTCTCCTTCTTCTCTTTCTTCTTCTTCTTCCTCTCCTCCTCCTCCTCCTCCTCCTTCGCCTTATCCTTTTTTCTTCGCCTTCTCCTTTTTCTTCTTCTTCTTCTTCTTCTTTAGATTAAAATTTCAATGTATTTACAAGTTTTATCACAATTCATACTCTATTTTAATAATATCCTTTTAATGATGTAAAACTTTATATAAACTTGATCTCCTCCATTTTAAGCATTGTATTATAAATAGTCCTTTATATTGAGCATGTAGCCGAAACATGTAGCTGTAAATAATTTAATATGATAAGTAATTAAAGTTGTGTTTTACACTATTCATTACTACTTTATTTAATATAAACTTTATTCTGCTTTAATACGTTCAAAAGGCTGACCATTGATTTTCGTGTATTTTTATTGTAATTAGCCGAATGTTGAACCCAGTTGTGGCGCAGTTGTAGCCTCAAAAGTACAAACACTTCCTCAATATGACTCCAGAAATCTTCAAACATTTACTGCGAACAAACAGCCGCACATGTGTCCTTCTTGCTTAGCACCACGTGCTTTAGTCGTGCAGTGGCCGAGTCTGCTCTTGTAGAATGACCATTAATCAATCAAATGCTACTCGAATATCGAGTGCAATCGAAAAAGGAATTTCTCACCTCCCCATTTTTCCCCGTTCCCCCCTTTTCTATCTCGCAGCAATTATATGTAATCGTTCGTCCTGTGGGTGATGTCGTAGGGGAATATGGCGCGGGGGGGGGGGGAGTTGGTGTCTGGATGTGGCAGCGAGTCAGTCACAGCGTGTTAGGTGTGTTGTGCGAACTGACCGCATGTAGACATCATGCATGTCCGTCCGTCCTTCCTTCCGTCTTAGTGTGTATGTTTTTTTTAAAGTTGCGGAACCGATTTCGATGAACGTTTGCAGGCTGATGTGAAACAGATCGTGTATATTGTATAGGTTTATAGCCCTTCTTTGGGAGCCGGAGTAGCTCAGTTTGTAAAGTGACTATGCTACAGGCTGCACAACCGAAGAACAGTGATTCGATTCCTAGTAGAAGATTGATTGATTGACTAGCATTTGGGTTCGAGCCCGTACGGTTACGATGCACCTAGACCTTATAAACGGGTCCTTTAGACCCCCATAATCTGATATCAGCTCATTGGAGCCCTGTTCCTTGCTAAAGTTCCAGATGGCACACAGACTTAAATTTTAGTGCCCTCTGGGTCCCAGAAAAAGGGACCCAGACATGCATTCTCTTTTTCTCTCAAAAGTCCCAGTAAACGAACCCCCTCCAGGTTCCCCAACAGGGCCCCTATGGAGACAGCTGCCCGTTTACAAGACCTTTTTTTTTTACATATCTCTCAAATTCCTCATAAAAATTTCCCTAAAGGAAGAAAATTTCCCTTCGATCAAATGCCCTTGGAAAGGGGCGTCCCTACATGTTCCCCAAAAGCGGGAAACAGACGCCCACTTCCAGAGCCTTACATAGCATATCCTTCGGGGTCACCAGTAAAGGAGCCCTCCTTCAAACCCCCCTCATAGATTTCCTTCAGAGAGAGACGCTACACTTCTAGAGCCCCCTTCATCCATTTCTCAAAGTCCCTGGTAAATAACCCCGCAGACAGGTTCCCCATAGTAGAAGAGAGAAGTTTTTTCTTCTCCAAAACTTTGAGGGTATTTCTGGGGCCCCACCCTGGCATTGATCAATTGATTCGGTTTATTTTATCGAAGTGTAAAGCAATCGGAACGTGAGGTAGAGTGGTAACCTTACTCTAGTGAGGTGAAGAATGATTGGATGTATAGCTTCACTCTCCAACTTACTTCGTGGCATGAAAAAGGAATATTTGCTTTACCTTTACCTTTACCCCCATTATATTTGAAGATGAAACAGAACTTTACAGTTTTCTTATTACAGGCTAATTGTACACAAAAAATCCGCGAAATTTACTTAGTTTTATTGAATATGCTGAATTCTTATTTGGAATTGGAAAGGTTTCTGACTATGCTGTCCTCGGATGACGGTTGTATAGATCCTGATGCCTTTCAGGATAATCGGTATGTTCCGAGAACCTAATTCATTGACCTGAAAATTGAGGTAGCACCTTTCTCCGAAACGTCATAACAAAAGTATCACGCCGTGTCATGTCGAGGTACAGAGGGCTGATGTTTGAGCAGCAACGGCCCTGAAAGCTCGAACACTTATGCCCTCCTCGTCCTTACATTTTATTGGCTTTTATCTAATACGCATTTCTTTTTTCGGTGTTTGATCACGTCTTGTGCTGAAGCTGTTACCAAAGCTGCTGTTCGCGGTTAAATTCCGGAATCCTACCTTAAAATAGGCCACATCTACTTTCTCCCGTCAGGTTCTTTGTAAGGGCTATTACTGGAGCGCTGATAAGTCCTTAGCACGACCAGGAAGGAAACAAGCTCGGAAGCATGTCAGGGACGCGCGCGTTTTCAATAAAGTCGAGACGCGAGCTGTCATCAAGTTTCTTTTTTCTGCAAGGCGAGGAGCAGAAGGAAATTCACACCATTCTGACAGAACATTAGCTTGTTTCCTTCCGGGTCGGGCTGAGGACTTATCAGCGCCCCTGTAAGTGTAGCAAATAATTATTTTGAGTATGTATTACCGGGGCTATTGATTGAAATTTTTCTGTGCTTACTGAAAATTTTTACTAACATTTTCCGTAACTTCGTAAGTCACTCCGCGATCCCTTCTTTACGATTCCTTGTCTATACATTATTCATAAACACTTTCCCCGTCCTTACTTGTGCTGTCATTATTTCTGTAGTTGACATTGCATTATGAAATGTTTTCCTTTCATTCCTTCATTATCTCCTTCTTTCTTTTTTCGGGCGCAACACCCCCCCACTGGGCCAGGGCCTCCTCATTCACGAGGTTTCTAGATCGCACACAACGACGCACCGCAGTCAATAGGACTCCTCTAGACGAGTGATGAACCCGACTCAGAGGACTCTACCTGACAACACACAACACTCACAACAGACAAACATCCATGCCCCGGTGGGATTCGAACCCACAATACCAACAAGCGAGCGGCCGTAGATCCACGCCTTAGACCGCACGGCCACTGGGATCACCATGAAAAATCTTTAGACAAGTCAAAAGCCTTATTACTTGTGTTCATTAAGTGTCTCAGCCAATCCCAGTGGCCGTGCGCTCTAATGCGTAGGTCTGTGGCCTGTCGCTTGCTGGGATTGTGCGTTCGAATCCCACCGGGGTGCATGGCTATCTGTCTGTTGTAAGTGTTGCGTTTTGTCAGGTAGAGGTCTCTGCGACAGGCTGATCACTCCTCCAGAGGAGTCCTACCGAGAGTAGTGTGTCTAAATGAGTGTGATCGTGAATCCTCGATAATGGTGAGGCCCTGGCCCACTGGGGGGGTTTGCGCCTTGGTAAAAAAATATATGTCTCTAGTATATTGAGCAATATGGAACCGTACTGTGATATTAAATTGTGTCCCTTGCGTCACACATTACGTAGGACTTAAAAGGTAAAGGTTGTCCCAGAACATACCAAGCAGTGACAGAAGGCACTAGATAAGTGGTCAGCGCTACGCTCCGGCCACTTTAACCCCAAGAAAGAGACCCAATACCCGTATCATATACTATGTACGCTAATCAAATAGAGTATGTTTTGATTGTTCTTAATATAAAGGAAATTAAGTACAGTCACCTGTGAATTACGTAAAATTTGTGTTTATTGTTTGAAGGCTTTGTACCATGTAGCGAGCTAATGGATTTCGATTTGAAATTCTTGCAGATGAAACGTCTTCAAAAGTCTCATCGCACGCCCATTTTTTTTCCTTCTCTTTTCTTTTAGAAAGCTGTGTGGACTGTCAGTTCACATTACAACTGGAAACTTAAACCCCTTTTGTTTTGAAACGTGACAAACTTTTTATTTTTAATGATGCTCTCTATCATCAACGTGCCGGTGAAATAATACCATAAAAATATTCTTCTATGTATCACTCCAATAACACATTCCAACTTCTAAAAGAACCAAAAAGAAGTACGGTGGGTCGTCTCTTGAAATTATACGGAGATGCGTTTTGATTGGTGGTGCCATTACTGTAGCCCGACCTAACGCCAATCGCCTCTCAAACTAATTTCAATCACCCTGTTCTCCTCGTCTCTCTTTCTCTCTCTCTCTTCAATCATTCTATTGTTCCGTGTAATTAATATTGATTAGTTTTTTACTGATTAGAAGCAAGCTTCATCAATAATAACCAACGTTGCCTGTATTCGGATACTGATCGATTACATTTGCCAGGTGAAAGGAAATAATTTAGGAAATGAGAATCTGTACAAAAATGGCCGCATGCCGAATCACCGTCACTGTCTTATCGAAATGTTGATTATTACTGTAGATTACTGTTTATTGTGTTGAATTGTGGTTTAATTTGCAATAGCTTCCTCTTAGCGGTCTGCAATTTAATTACTTGCTACCAAGTTGTATTAATATTTATATTACTCTAAGCCCTTTTACTTAATTACTTGCTTACTGATTCCATGAATTAGGATTTCTTCTTGATAAGCTAACCGGTTCTTAGTTAGTCAAGAATTTCCCCGCATATTACGGAACCCGATTGTTCATCACCGCGTTTACAAGAGCTTGTCCCTATCCTGGGCCAGATAAATCCAGTTCGTGTCCACCCATCACACTTCCTTAAGATCCATCTTAATGTTATCCACCCATCTACGCCTATTCTAAACCCCGTGTAAAATTAAATTATTTGATATTCATTAATATGCTTTAGTTAACATTATCTGTCTTTTGTAATTGCCTTACGTTAAAATGGTAAGCAACAATAACATTTTTAGTTTTTCTATCTGGTTTGATCATTAAAATACACACAGCACCTATGGACCAGGATAGCTTAATGGGTCTTACATCCTTATTGTGAAACAGTGAACAGTGAATGGATTTATACCTCCACAGTCTGTGTATTATAAAGATACAGCATAAGCAAACGTGCAACTGAAACGTGTCTTATTATACTCTATATATTAATATACATATATATCTCTTTGTTTATTTTATGTGTTTATTTTTATGTTGATATTATAAAGATATAGCATAAGCAAACGTGCAACTAAAACGTGTCTTATATACTCTA
>Ga0123354_10008719_pt1 | contig 15454 bp, 12 predicted proteins | sample TergutLab28metaG_2_FD_97872 | JGI IMG/M metagenome (GOLD analysis project Ga0123354, IMG submission 97872) | Labiotermes labralis P4 segment gut microbial communities from Petit-Saut dam, French Guiana - Lab288 P4 | ecosystem: Host-associated > Arthropoda: Insects > Digestive system > Gut ...
ACTTTCGTCCCATACCGGTCATTCGTTAGCTCCCGATATTTCAAAAACCAATTGGGATGAAGTCTGGGCTTGGTGGGATAAATGTATTGCCGACCATAAAGCCGCAGGAATGAAGTATATCGTTACGCCTTCCATGCCTACGCCGGGATCGCTGGACAGTCTTCAACTTTATTGCGATTACTACAATAAAATCGGCGAAAAATGCGCTGCAGCTGGATTAAAATTCGGTTATCACAACCATTCCTATGAATTCGAAAAGAAATATCCCGATGGGACCGTATCAAACGTAACCCTTCCTGACGGTACAGTTGTTCAAAAAAATAATGAAATCTCGATGTACGATTACATGATAGCCCATACCGATCCCTCCAAAGTATTCTTTGAAATGGATGTGTATTGGGTGATGATGGGTCAACGTTCACCGGTCGAATTATTCAAGAAAAATCCGGGACGCTTCCTCGTATTGCACATTAAAGACGATAAAGAATTAGGCGAAAGCGGTATGGTCGGTTTCGACGCCATCTTTAATAATATTGCAACAGCCGGCACTAAATACCTTATTGTCGAAGTGGAACGATATGGACTACCTCCTTTCGAATCGGTACAAAAAAGTTTGGACTATCTGAACAATGCTCCTTTTGTGAAAGACGATTATTCCAATAACTAATACTTGATGAAGAAAATCTTTTTCTACTTCCTTTTTTTGGGAATAGGCTGTATAGGAAACATTTTTTCCTCCTATTCCCAAACGAATGAAACGATACAAGTTCCTGCCGTAGGAGAAAAGACTTTGCTCAAGAGCGGCTGGTATGCCCGGCGTGCCAATGAAATAAAACTCGACGGCAACCAATTAAGCGCCTTGCCTTTTCATTCCGAAGGATGGATGAAAGCCCGAGTTCCGGGAACCGTACTTGCTACGATGCTTGACAACAACTTGTTTCCGGCTCCTGAATTCAGCATGAATAATAACCTGATACCCGATATACACGATGTCGGAAAAGATTTCTATACTTTCTGGTTTATGAAGCCTTTTCGGATGGAAGCAGTTTCGAAAGGACAGCAGGTCTGGCTTAATTTCAGGGGAATCAACTACAAAGCCGATATCTTCCTGAACGGCAAACGAATTAACACCTCCACTCACGAAGGTATGTTTCTGCGCATGAGTTTCGATATCACGCCTTACCTCAGGAAAGACTCAACCAACTTGCTGGCAGTCATTGTTTATCCCCCCGATTATCCCGGCAATGCTAATGGCGGACAAGGAGGAGACGGGATGATTGCCCGAAACGCTACCATGCAGTTCACTCCCGGATGGGATTGGATACAGCCGGTGCGCGACCGAAATACAGGTATCTGGGATGAAGTTTCCATCACCACGACCGGAGCTGTTCGGGTTCGGAATCCATACGTCGTGACTAAAGTTCCAGGCATCCGTCAACCCAGCGGAAGCCAAAACGACGCTTTTCTCAAAACGACTGTAGAAGTGGAAAATACTTCATCCGCAGAACAAAAGGGAACGCTGCTATGCGAAACCGACGGCAACCGGTTAACCGTCCCGATTACGCTCGCTCCTAATGAATCGCGTGTAGTGTCTTTCAAAGATATAACACTTAAGAATCCACGACTGTGGTGGCCCAATGGTATCGGCGAACAGGCGCTGTATAAGATGAAAATTTCTTTTGAGGCGAACGGCGCCGTGAGCGACAGTCAGGAACTGCGCTATGGCGTCCGTGAAATAACGAGCCTGAAATGTCCCGAAAACGGCGGACGCAAGTTTTATGTCAATGGTCAGCCGATTTATATCACAGGAGGTAACTACATTGCATCCGATTGGTTGCTTCGTCTTTCTCCCGAACGCTACCGCGACGAAGTGCGTTTTCATGCCGAGATGAACATGCGTATGATACGGGTTTGGGGTGGCGCTTTGCTGGAACGACCCGAATTTTATGACGCTTGCGATGAATACGGTATATTGGTTTTTCAAGACCTTTGGGGCAGCGGCGATTGCAATGGAGCATGGAATGATCCGACAAAAATGGAATCGCAAGCACGACGATGGGAATATCCCGACAATCACGAACTTTTCCTTGCTTCCGTAGAAGATCAGGTAAAAATGGTACGCAATCATCCCAGCCTCTGTCTTTGGACGGGTGGCAACGAATGGCCTCAATCCAAAGACATCGACGAGAAATTACACAATGACATTTTCCCCCGCCTCGATCCGGAACGACTTTTTGTTTCTTATTCTACCGATACGCTCTTTACACGCAACACAATTGGCGGCGTAGGAGATGGTCCGTATGGCATACAGGAGCCGGAATGGTTTTTCACGTTCCACTCCACGCCTTTCAATCCCGAATCCGGTTCTGTCGGTTCTCCGGAAGTGGAAAGTATGCGCGAAATAATGACCGGTGAGGAATTAGCTCAACTCCCTCGTTTAGGACGTTCAAGAAATGCTGCGTGGATATATCACAAAGACTTGGGTTACGGCGATCACCTGGAGCGCTACGGTGAAGTGAAAGACATTGAAACTTACTGTAAATACGCTCAAGTGGAAAATTATGTTCAATATCGCTCTTTTATGGAAGGATGGGCTTCTCATCTTTGGGATTGGTACACCGGCATCCTGATATGGAAAACTCAAAATCCATGGACTGCGTTGCGCGGACAGATGTATGACTGGTTTTTGGACGTTAATGCTTGTCTGTACGGCGCCCAGCAAGGATGCGAGCCGTTGCACGCTCAATATAACTTGGCGAGCAAGCAAGTGGAATTAGTCAATACGGCTTTGGGAAACCATAATCTTCTCACTGTCAAAGCGCAGCTATTCAGCAGGCAGGGTGATAAACTCTGGGAAAAAGAAGCGTCGTCCGCCCTTGCTCCTAATAGCGTTGTGCGATTGTTCGACATTCCGCTCCCTGAAAAAGTCGAAGGCGTTTATTTTCTTCGCCTGTCGCTGACAGAAAATGGTAAAGAAGTGTCGCGTCACATCTATTGGTTGACTACACGCGATAAGGATTACACAACATTGACGCAATTGCCCGCTTGTAAACCGGAGGCAAAACTCACCCTTCAGAAGCAAAACAATATATATAAAGGTGTAGTAACGCTCAAAACTCAAGACAGGATATCGTTTTTCAACCGTATCAAAGTGTTTGACAAAAATACGGGCAAACGTATTCTTCCCGTACATTATTCGGACAACTACATCACCTTGATGCCCGGCGACTCGAAAGAAATAGAATTGGAATTTACTTCTTCGTTGCCTTCCGAACAGATAGCGGTAGTTATTGATAGTTGGACGGAGGAGAGGATGAAATTGTAATAAAGCAACTTGCTTGGAAATATTAAATCTTCGTTTTGTCCTCAAAAAACTGTATTTTGTGAATAAAAACGCTATTCATATAAAATTTATGAAAAAAAATTTTGATATTAATTTTTTTATTATTTTCTTTGTATCGTAAAATTTTGTCTAATCATTTAAAATAATTTGCCTATAGTCAAACATTACTCTTATATTCTTAAAAGTAAAAGTAATGACAAATTTGAAAATGCTTACCGACGAAGAGTTGGTAGTTGTTTATGCCCAAGGCAATAATTCTGCGTTTGATATTCTTTTGAATCGTCATAAGGATACTGTTTATTCCTATATTTATTTTATTGTGAGAAATAGAGAATTGGCGGAAGATATTTTTCAAGAAACTTTTGTTAAAGCAATTGTAACAATCAAACAAGGTCGTTATACCGAAAATGGAAAATTCCGCGCTTGGATTAGCCGTATTGCTCACAATCTAATAATCGATAATTATCGTCAAGAAAAAAACGAACAAACTATTTCGAACGATGATTGTGAAATTGATTTATTTAATAATTCCAAATTATCGGAAGGAACCATTGAAGATGAGATGATAAAAAGTCAAATCTTGATGGACGTAAAAAAATTAGTGGATTATCTTCCCGATAATCAAAGAGAAGTTCTGCTGTTACGCTATTATCAAGATTTAAGTTTTAAAGAAATCGCCGATATTACCGGAGTAAGCATCAATACGGCATTGGGACGTATGCGGTATGCTATTCTCAATATGCGGCGCATGGCTGAAGAAAAAAATATGATTTTGACCATCGATTAATTTTTTCAGTCCTTTGACAATAATATTTCAAAGGGTGCGTTTATATAGGTAGAAAAAACATACAAATTAATACTGCCTATGCATCAAAAATTTACACTTACTGAAATAGAGCAATCATTTTTGTTTGAATCTTCAGACAAGAAAATGCAAGTCGCTTATCCTAAAGCGCAAACGGTGAATTTTATCAGACAATTCGCATACGTTTACCACACGGAAAGGAAAATTCCTATGCCGTTAGCTGCGATGATTTTGAATTAATGATTAATTAATCATTCATTGTTTATATTCAATAACTGCTTATGATTCTTGCACCTTCGATATTGACGGCTGATTTTCTGCATTTAGGAGATGTTATCGAAATAATCAACCGGAGTGAAGCCGACTGGTTGCATTTGGATGTGATGGATGGAGTTTACGTGCCAAATTTATCTTTTGGTTTTCCGGTGTTGAGACAGGTTGCGCACATAGTGGAAAAACCAATGGATGCACACTTGATGATTGTCGAACCGCAAAAAGTCATTACCCAATTCAGGGATCTGGGCGTTCGGGTTTTAACCATTCACTACGAGGCTTGCACACACTTGCATGGAGTGATAATGAAAATTAAGGAAGCGGGAATGAAAGCCGGAGTTGCCCTCAATCCGCATACGCCGGTAGAAGTTTTAACCGATATCATTGACGAAGTGGATGTAGCGTTGATTATGTCGGTCAATCCGGGTTTCGGCGGACAACAGTTTATTCCTCGCGCAGTCGATAAAGTTCAACGGTTGAAAGCGATGATTAACCGACGAAAACTGCAAACCTTGATTGAAGTGGATGGAGGAATTAATCTCGAAACCGGTAAAATAATGACAGACGCCGGCGCTGAGGTGTTAGTGGTTGGAGATTCAATATTTAAAGCAAAAAATCCCGAAGAAATGATTCGACAAATGAAAACAGAACTGTAACGACCCAGTGTAATTACGTTCCAAAACCTTTCATTGCGGGCTTGACTCGCAATCCTTTCCTAAATAGGATTCTGCCAATTATAAGAGGATCGAGCGCCAGGCGCTGGATGACAATAACAAATATATAGCATTTTTTATGATCAAAACCTTGCGACAAGCCGTTTTCTTGCGGATAATTTTGTTTTTTGTGTTAGGAATTATCATTCAAACACAAAAAAATCTCTTTCCTTATTGGATTTATTCCGCTGTATTTTCTTTGCTGATTCTGTTTCTTGCTCTATTTCCGAAAATTGCTTCGTCTTATCGTTGGCGGTGGCTGTTCGGAGCCGGTTTATTTCTTTTTTGTTTTTCTTTGGCTGGAATTTTGACTTACACCGCGTGGAAACAGTCGGAATGGGTGGAGGAAGCGGAAGCTCGAAATTATCGGGTACAATTGATTGACGATCCGGAAAGAAAGCCTCAAACATGGATGTGTAAAGTAAAGTCAGGCGATAAAATTGTTATTATTTATCTTCCGGTCGATAGCGTATCGTCATCGCTTAAGCCTTCGGATTGGCTACTCATTAAAGCACGTTTTGAAAAAACCGATCAAATAAGTCTTAAGAAGCAAGCCATTGCAGCCCGAGCTTATGTTTCTAAAAATAATTGGGAGAAATTGGGTAATTCGCCGGAACAAACGTTCAATTTGCATTTCTATTCGTTGAAATGCAGACGAATCATTCTAATCCAACTCAAAAAGATGTTGCCGGATGAACAGGTATTTACCATTGCAACGGCTATTTCATTCGGTTATGTTAAAGAAATGAGCAAAGATACCCGCCGGATTTTTACTGCTGCCGGATGTGCTCATATATTGGCTATCAGTGGATTGCATTTTGCTTTCATATATAGCGCACTTCAATCTATATTTTCTTTTATCGGTAATAAACGACGAGAACGGATTGTTAAGCAATTCATGATTTTACCCGTACTATGGGCGTTTGCTTTTTTCACAGGGATGCATCCTTCTGTCACTCGGGCAGTAATAATGACTACAATATGGGGAATCGGGAACGCTTTCTTCTTTCGCGCATTAACGATCAATACATTGGGTTTTGCAGGGTTCATAATCCTTTTATATAATCCGTTCAATTTGTTTGATATAGGATTTCAATTAAGTTTTTCGGCAGTAGTCGCTATTTTATTGATAAATCCTTATTTAACCGCTCTTTATTATTCGCGTAATCCAATCATTAATTATGTTTGGGAACTATTTTGCACATCCACCTCAGCGCAATTGGGAACTGCGCCTTTGAGTATTTATTATTTTCATCAGTTTCCGCTTCTTTATTTGATTTCCAATGCGTTTGCCATTCCGCTTGCCGGAATTTTGTTGTTTTTAGTACCCTTGTCGATACTTGTTTGTTTTTTATTTGGAATTCACCCCCTATTATTGTTTCCGTTACAGATATTGTTACGGATTTTTATCCATGGGCTAAACATTTTAGCGGAAATTCCGAATGGGGTTCTCTATAATCTGCAATTAACTATAAAAGACACCCTGAACTTAACTTTAGGGATTATTTTTTTGTGTTTATTCATAATAAAAAGACGTATAATTTATTTCTATTTGTTAATTATTGTTGTTGCGTTGCAAGTATTTTATTATCTTTGTCCTTTCTGATTATAATTAATTATGCAATTATGTTAAACAAAATTATCGCCGAAAGGAATATTCAAAAAGCAAAAAAACTCATTGATAAATATGATAAAATCATCATCGTAACTCACACTTCGCCTGATGGCGACGCTTTGGGTTCGTCGCTGGGGCTTTATCATTTTTTGATCGAATACGGAAAACAGGTAAATGTTGTGGTTCCCAACGAATTTCCTGATTTTTTGAAATGGATGCCCGGAGCAAAGGATGTGATAATTGCAGAAAAAGACCTTCCCATAACCGCCGAACTGATGGACGCCGCCGAACTGATTTTCTTTCTTGATTTTAATGTTTTGAAAAGAATAGAACAAATGGAGCCTTTAGCGATGAAATCGTCTGCGAAAAAAATACTCATCGACCACCATTTAGACCCTGAAAATTTTTGCAATGTCACGATTTCTCATCCTGAAATGTCATCAACTTCCGAATTGATTTTCCGGTTTATTTGCCGGATGGGATTATTTGAATACGTGGACAAATCCTGCGCCGAATGTATTTATACGGGAATGATGACAGACACCGGCGCGTTTACCTATAATTCGAATAGTCCGTCGATTTATTACATTATCAGTGAATTGTTGGAAAAAGGGATTGATAAGGACGATATTTATACTCGAATCTATTGCGGCTTCAGCGAGCGTAAAATCAGGATGCAGGGGTACATTTTGTATAAAAAAATGAAATTGTTCAGAGAGTATAAAACAGCATTACTTTCGTTAAGTTATGAAGAACATCAACAATTCAGATCTCAAAAGGGAGATACGGAAGGATTTGTTAATATTCCCCTAAGCATTGAAAATGTTGTTTTTTCTGCGTTTATTCGTGAAGAAAAAGAAGTGGTGCGGATTTCACTTCGCTCGCGAGGCAATTTTCCTACGAATCAGTTTGCTATGGAAGTTTTCGGAGGTGGAGGCCACTTGAATGCCGCCGGCGGAGAATTTTACGGAAAATTGGATGATGCGTTGCGCCTCTTCCAAGAAGCGTTGCCTCGCTATAAGCACTTGTTGATATAAATTAGCAAGCATTTCTTTTTATATTTTAACAGACCTTCTTTATAGATTTAATGATTTATAAGAAAAACAAAGACTGTATAACGAATATTTCAATTATCTTTGCAGCAAAATTATAAAAAAACAGATAAATGAAAAAAGGGGCATTAGGAATCGTGTGGGTAATGATTATTTCTTGCATTTTTTCCTCTTGCAACAGTTCAAAAAGTTTGCAGGAATTGTTACAGGAAGAACAAAAAGCCATTGACCGGTTTATTAATGATAGCAGTTTCATCGTTCTAAAAAACTATCCTGCTGATGGCGTTTTTAAAGAAAAAGAGTACTACAGAACTACTGAAGGCTTGTTTTTTCATGTGACTGATTCGGGAAATGGAAATAGAGCCCAATTGGTGAATGATATATCCGTTCGTTTTGATTACACTCAATTAGTTAAAAATGTAGCTTCGGGAGATTCATCGAAAATGTATTATCCATATACTTCTACCTATCTTTCAACGGGCGCTATAAACATTGCCAGCGGTCAGCCTTATTCTTTTACGTATGGCATTGCCGCAACTTATTCCGGAACGTATTCCCCTGTATGCCAAGCGTGGGTGCTTCCGCTATCTTACGTGGGCGAAGGAGCTGTCATAGACATGATTATTCCTTCAGCGCTTGGTTCATACAATGACAATATGAATGTTACGCCTGTTTTTTATAAAAATTTACGCTACACAAAATTTAATTGATAATTATGTCTTTAATTAAATCTATTTCAGGAATTAGAGGAACCATAGGAGGAAAAACAGGAGATGGCTTATCGCCGATTGATATTGTAAAATTTACAGCGGCTTACGCTACTTTTATCCGCTCAAAAACTACCGACTCTCATACAATTATAGTAGGACGGGACGCTCGCGTTTCCGGTGAAATGGTACGGGCGCTTGTCATTGGAACGTTAATCGGAATGGGATTTGATGTCGTTGATATCGGGTTAGCGACAACGCCTACCACCGAATTAGCAGTTACGATGGAAAAAGCTGCCGGCGGAATCATCTTGACCGCTTCACATAATCCGAAACAGTGGAACGCCTTGAAGTTATTGAACGAAAAAGGTGAATTTCTGAATGCCGCAGAAGGAAACGAAATCTTAAAAATAGCAGAAGAAGAATCTTTCGTTTTTGCCGATGTGGAACAATTGGGTAAAATACGAACCGACAGCTCTTATACCCAAAAGCATATTGAACACGTTTTATCGTTGAAATTAGTAGATGTTGCTGCAATACGAAAAGCCGGATTTACAGTCGTTTTCGACGCCATCAATTCGGTGGGAGGAATTGTTCTCCCCGAATTGTTCAAAGCGTTAGGCGTCAAACGGATTATCGGATTGAACGCACAGCCTACGGGAATTTTTGCTCATAATCCCGAACCGCTTCCCGAACATTTGACCGAAATTGCCGAAGTGGTGAAAAGCGAAAAAGCGGATGTAGGCTTTGTAGTTGACCCCGACGTGGATCGCTTGGCAATTATTACCGAAAAAGGAGAGATGTTCGGCGAAGAATACACTTTAGTTTCCGTTGCCGATTATGTTTTGCAGCACACGCCCGGCAATACAGTCTCCAATCTCAGTTCGACTCGCGCTTTGCGCGATGTAACCGAAAAATACGGAAAGACTTATACGGCTTCGGCTGTGGGCGAAGTGAATGTAGTCGCTCAAATGAAAGCAACGAATGCTGTCATCGGAGGCGAAGGAAACGGCGGAGTTATCTATCCCGAATCGCATTATGGACGTGATGCTTTGGTGGGAATCGGTTTATTTTTGACTCAGTTGGCAAAGTCAGGCAAAACGACCAGTGAACTTCGCGCTCAATATCCTTCTTATGTCATGGCAAAGCATCGTATGGATTTGACTCCGGATACCGATATCGACGGCTTATTGCAGGCAATCAAAGCAAAATACGCCAATTATCCGGTCAATGATATGGATGGAGTAAAAATTGATTTTCCGAATAAATGGGTTCATTTCCGGCGATCCAACACCGAACCTATTATCCGGATTTATGCAGAAGCGCCGACAAAAGAAGAGGCGGAGGAAATGGTGAAAATGAAATAGTTACGAGTTATAAGTTACAAGTATGGATACTCATAAAGATTTAATTGTATGGAAAAAGGGAATTGAATTGGAAACTTAGATTATCATTTCGGTTGAATTAAATTTTTTAGAAAATGAAAAAGCAACAGAATGTCTAAATCTTTTGAACGGAATAATAAAAATGATAGCCTCATTAATAAAATCTATTAAATCTCGTAACTCGTAACTTGTAACTAAAAAAAGCAATTATTATTTTAACAAAAAATATTAACAATATGGTAAGTTATAAAGAATTAGGTTTAGTAAATACGAAAGCGCTTTTCAAAAAAGCGTTTGAAGGAAAATATGCAATTCCGGCATTTAACTTCAACAACATGGAACAAATGCAAGCGATTGTTCAGGCTTGCGTAGAAGAAAGTTCTCCCGTTATTTTACAGGTTTCGAGCGGCGCACGCAAGTACGCCAATCAAACGATTTTGCGATACATTGCGCAAGGTGCGGTAGAATACGCCAAAGAATTGGGAAAGAATATTCCGATTGTCCTCCATTTGGATCACGGCGATACGTTTGAATTATGCAAAAGCTGTATCGAATATGGTTTTTCATCGGTAATGATCGACGGTTCGCATCATCCGTATGAAAAAAATATAGAATTGACTCGTAGTGTGGTCGAATATGCTCACAAATACGATGTGACGGTTGAAGGCGAATTAGGCGTTTTAGCCGGAATTGAAGACGACGTTCAAGCAGAACATCATACCTACACCCAACCGGAAGAAGTGGAAGACTTCGTCGGGAAAACAGGCGTTGATTCATTAGCCATTTCTATCGGCACTTCTCACGGCGCAAACAAATTCAAGCCGGAACAATGCACCCGCAATGCCGACGGTATTTTGATTCCGCCTCCCTTGCGTTTCGATATTCTGGAAGAAGTGGAAAAGCGGATTCCCGGATTCCCTATCGTATTGCACGGCTCATCTTCCGTTCCTCAAAAATATGTGGAAATTATCAATAACCACGGAGGTAAACTAAAAGACACCATCGGCATTCCCGAAGAAGAACTGCGTCACGCAGCCCAATCGGCAGTATGTAAAATCAATATCGACTCCGATGGACGTTTGGCTATGACTGCCGCTATCCGTGAAACTTTCGACGAGCATCCCGAATGGTTCGATCCCCGTCAGTATTTAGGACCGGCTCGCGAATGGCTGAAAGAACTTTACAAGCACAAAGTAGTACATGTGTTAGGTTCGGCTGGAAAGGCGTAACCCTACAAGGATTATTTGGTTTGAATCATCCGATTGTAACATTACTGAATCGCTCGATCTCAAATTTGGGATCGGGCGATTCAATTTTCGGAATCAGGCAATCCTGAAAGAATATCCTATATATCAAGGAATCTACAAATATCCTTCGGAAAACACCATAACCGCTTTCATGACTGCAAATATGCAAGCTATTTACTTCAATGCAAATTCTGCTGATTTCACTTGTGCGCTATTGCCGCCTATCATCACTTCAAAATCACCCGGTTCGTAAACATACTGAAGGTCGGAATTGTAAAACTTCAACATTTCAGGCGTAATTTTGAATTGTACGGTTTTTGATTCTCCGGCTTTGAGCGTTATTCTTTCAAACCCTTTCAATTCTTTCACCGGACGGGTAATACTACCCACTTTATCGCGGATGTACAATTGTACGACTTCCGTTCCGTCCCGTTTACCGGTATTGGTAACGGTTACTTCGGCAGTTACTTCTCCGTTTTCCGTAAGGCTTGGAGCGCTGAGTTTGACATCACTATAAGCAAACGAAGTATAACTTAAACCATACCCGAAAGGATAGAGCGGTTCGTTCACTACGTCTAAATAGTTGCTGCGGTATTTCTGGAACCATTTGCCTTCCTCCAGCGGACGTCCGGTATTTTTGTGATTATAATAGATGGGAATTTGTCCAATGGTTCGGGGAAAAGAAGTAGTCAATTTTCCACTGGGATTGACATCTCCGAATAATACATCTCCGATGGCTAAAGCTGCTTCGCTTCCTCCGAACCAGACATTTAGAATAGCGGGGACGTTCTCGTTTTCCCAAGTGAGCGTCAACGGACGACCGGTGAACAAAACCAATACGACCGGTTTTCCGGTTTTCAACAATTCTTTGAGCAACCGTTGCTGAACATCCGGAATGCTTATATCGGAACGGCTGCTTGATTCGCCGCTACTTTCCGACGATTCACCCAATGCCGCAACCACGACATCGGCTTGGGAAGCTATTCGCAACGCTTCGTTCCGGAGGTCTTCTTCTGTCCGGTTATCACGACCTAATGATTTACCACCCAGTGCATTATTTTCCAAAGTTGAATCGGCGAACAGGTTGCTTCCTTTGGCATAGGTGATTTTCACCTGATCGCCTGCTACTTCTTTCAAACCTTCAATAAGGGTTTTGGGATCGTCGAGTTTGGCGGCTACGCTCCATGTGCCTACCATATTGGAACGGGTGTTAGCCAACGGACCAACCACTGCAATCGTACCTTTCTTGCTTAACGGCAAAAGGTTTTTGTCGTTTTTCAGGAGGACAAAACTTTCGGTAGCTATCTTGCGGGCAACATCTTTGTTTTCCTGAGTATATATGTCTTTTTTCGGACGTTCCGGATCACAATATTTATATGGATTATCAAATAGTCCTAATTTATATTTGGCTTCCAAAATGAGGCGGCACGCCCGGTCGATGTCGGCTTTCGTAACCTTTCCTTCGTCTAACGATTTTTTCAAAGTGGTCAAAAATCCTTCGCCTACCATATCCATATCAATTCCGGCTTTTAAGGCGCGAGCGGATACGGTCTGCAAATCTCCGATTCCATGAGCAATCATTTCGTTAATCGCTGTATAATCAGTTACTACAAAACCTTTGAATCCCCACTTATCGCGTAATACATCGGTCATCAACCAATGGTTTGCCGTAGCCGGAACGCCGTCTATTTCATTGAATGACGACATCACACTTCCTACGCCGGCTTCTACGGCAGCTTGATAGGGATATAAATATTCGTTGAACATTCGGATACGGCTCATATCAACAGTGTTGTAATCGCGTCCGGCTTCAACGGCGCCGTACAAGGCGTAATGTTTCACGCAAGCCATGATTTGGGCGTTGGAAGTAAAGGCGCTATCTCCAACTCCTTGATAACCTTGTACCATTGCTTTTGCGATTTGACCGCCCAGATAGGGGTCTTCTCCACCTCCTTCGGCAATACGTCCCCAGCGCGGATCGCGGGCTATATCGACCATCGGGCTGAATGTCCAGCAAATCCCGTCGGCGCTTGCTTCTTTAGCCGCAATTTGAGCCGAATGCTCGATGGCTTGCATATCCCAAGTGCAGGATAAACCTAATGGAATAGGGAAAGTGGTTTCATATCCGTGAATGACATCCAATCCGAAAATCAAAGGAATTTTCAAACGGCTTTCTTCCACAGCAATTCGTTGTATCTCCCTGACTTTGTCGGGACCCCTAAGATTAAACAAGCCGCCTACTTGTCCATTTCTGATTTTATTGGCTACATCGCTGTTTTTCGCCTCACCCGTAGTTATTTCGCCCATAACAGGTAAATTGAGCTGGCCGATTTTCTCTTCAATAGTCATCCGGCTCATCAAATCGCTGACAAACTTGTCCATTTTCGTAGTAGTACTGCTTTTACTTTGCTCTTTGCATGCTTGTAAGCAGAAAAATGCTAAAATAATAATAAATATTTGTTTCATTGGAATAAAGTGAATTTGATGACAAACTTACATAAAAAATATGATATTTACATAATAAAATAATATTTATACCTTTGTATTTTATTAATAATCTATTTAAATATTGGAATAACATGGCAAGAAGAATAATTTCACCGGAAGATGCTGAAGAAAATTATGGCATTGTTGCGAGTCATAATGAAATGGATAATGGAGAACTCCGATTTAGGTTGATGTGTTTTAAGGATGAAGAAACGGGATACATACGAACTCAAACAGAAGAATCAAAAGAGGGATGGCAAAATGCACATTGTCATCATGGATTATTAGAAACTTACATAGTTCAAGAAGGCAGCATTGTTTTTGCTGAGTTCAAAGATGGACAACCTGTTTGTCGCGAATATATGCCAGGTGACGTATTTACAGTTAAACCGTACATTCCTCATAATGTATATATGAGGAAAAATTCTGTGATACATACGGTGAAGCATGGTAAAGCTGTACCTAATCCCAATAAAGAAGTACCATCTGATCCATGGAAAGATAAAGAAGTTAAGCCGGATTGGTGGGAGGATACGGACGGAGGAGACGGAGGATGTAAAGTATTAAATAATTTAAAAGGCGAAAAGTCAATCGAAGATACTTTAAAGAAATATGGTATTAAAAATAAGAAACACGCAACAAATAAGAAACACGCACAATTTAGTAAAGTATATATGCATTTTGATAATCTTATATGGCAACTTCCAGCGTGGCTATTTGCCTTATTAACAATTGCCGTTGCAACCCTCAAATTTAATTCAGAAGCTACCATTTTTGAAAATAATTTTATTTCGTGTTATATATTCATTGCATTAGCAATTTTTGGCGGTATAATTTCGTATGCAATGTATAGATTTAGGTATCATCAAATAATCGAAAGAGGGAGGATAAGTCAAACGGTTCTTTCTCCTCAAACTTTAGTCCAAATTTTTGTAATCAGTATGGTTGCTATGCCAACTTTAATTTGTTTACGATTGATATTTGGCGCCGAATTAACAGAATTCAATTATTTTGAAGTCATTACTATTTTCATCCTAATTGCTGTTTTTGTAGAGCGTGATTTAAGGAAACGTACTTATAAACGATATGAAAGATTAGACAAAAAGGATGAATATAATGAATATAATGAGACTGGGTCTTATTAATAAAACTACTTCTCTGTTCACCGTAGGTATGTAATAAAATTGTTAAACCGTTGGCGAAGTGTCTTTTAAGATGAAAGAAATTATTGGTACTATTTTTGCCCTCATTGTTTTACTTAGTCTGTTCATTTTGGGTTACAACTATGTTTTTAATACAGACAAAATGCTCAAAAAATTATATTCACATAAAACAAAGTTTGATGTTATAGCTGATTTCTTTAATATTTCGAGAGAACCGAGACTATCTTGGATACGATTCGGTGGTTGGATTGCAATGATAATTTCAGTAATTGGACATTTCATTCGCAATACGGCGCAAGCTGGAGTTTCCGCCGAAAAAGAAGTAAAAATATATCAGGGTACGCAAAAATAAGATGTCGTTTTCTTCAAGATGTTAATTTTTTTGTGCAAAGTTTTCTAAAATAATAGTGCATATTCAAAAAAATATACCTACCTTTGACAAAATATTTTTAATATTAACGGATAAATGTTAAAAACAAGGGGAATTATTGTCATTTTTAATAATGCCGGTAAAGCAATATTGATTAATATTTAATTATCTATTAATATGAAAGCAATTACTTTTATTTTAGCAGTTATATTTTTTATCTCCCCATTTTCAGGTTATAGTTTATCGAATGGCAATGCGCATGAAGATGAAAAAACAACGGATCGGTTATATGCG
>Ga0123354_10008720_pt1 | contig 15453 bp, 6 predicted proteins | sample TergutLab28metaG_2_FD_97872 | JGI IMG/M metagenome (GOLD analysis project Ga0123354, IMG submission 97872) | Labiotermes labralis P4 segment gut microbial communities from Petit-Saut dam, French Guiana - Lab288 P4 | ecosystem: Host-associated > Arthropoda: Insects > Digestive system > Gut ...
GATGCAACAGTTAGATGTTTATTATCAATACTTTCTCAACATGTTTCGGGCATCATTATGCCCATCTTCAGGAGAACAAGACGTGTGTTACTGCACGTGGTGTGCTGCGCTGGTTCTGCTGGAATGTGGTTGGTAGTGGTTGTGGGGCGCTGCGTTGTAGGGTGCGAGCACTGTGAAGGTTACTGTTCGACTTGCATCTTGTTGGTTTACTCTTTCACTTCACAATTTGCTCACGATGCACGGTCACAGAAACCTAAAACCCATATGTGCTATTCACTATTTCCATGCTGGGCAGGTATGATATTTATATGATGCATCTAATGTAATGAACAGAAATAATTATGGATGACAGCTGCTGCTTTTTTCTTTCTTTCAGTTAAGAAGATGAAAAAATAAAATATATAAACAAGTTCGTATACAAAAGTTATTGTAAAGTTTATTCCTTAAGTTACTCATTTTAGAACTTCATGGTTGTTCACTTTTGATGCTGATTCTCGTTTTGGGTGTTGGTACCATATGTAGTGGGCTTCTTGCCAGTGTTTCTAAGGAAAAAAAACTGCATCTTCTCAGAATCAAAGTGTGTAGTGTGAACAAGTGGTTGGGTTATACAGGTAGGCAAAAAGGAAAAAAGAGCCAAGTTCTGGTGTGGACCAGTAGGAACAGTGAAAATGAAACCTGAAAATGGTCATCATTTCGAGCAAAAACCACTACCACATGTTGTTCCTAAGCAGTAACCTGTATAAATGCAGGCACAGCATGTAACTATGGCTTTAGGTTCATGCAGTGGCCCTTAAAATACTTTTTTTTTCATAATTTCCCATTAATAATTCCTATTGGGCTGAGCAATGTCCTAGCTCTTCTTCTAAAGTGGGTCTGATGGATGAACTGCTTGTACAACTCAGCCACATATCACCATACTCACTTTCAACCCTAACATAAGTTTCCTAAACTATGACAAAAATACTGTACATTTATTTTTAATTATACCAATAATAAAATATTAATTCATTATGCATCACAGTGAAGCATACATAAATGTTAAACACAAAGATAAACAACATGTACATATTTTATACAATAAATAACCTTTTACCCACGTATATACGTTTCCTTACTCTCACTTATGTAATCCATGGTCTGCACGTATGATTTTCTTGTTACAGAATTCAGTTACTTCAGCTGTTGATACATATTTCCTTACACATTTCTAGTCAAGTAATGGGTCTAGAAATTTTTTATACTGTTGTTGGTGGTTACATCATACTTATGGTGCAAGTGTGTCTATTATGCATGACAGAATGGATCCACATCTTATGCCTCATGTGTTGCAAAGACAGGATCTACACCTGATGGACCACACATAGTAATTTTCTCTTGTTAGACAATATAAGATTGAGAGTAATTATGTGTAAATATTCACGTGTCCTATAGCTTGGGAAGTTCTATGCAGCACTGTGTACATACATATTAATGTTAGAACACAACTACAGTTACACTGTTTCTTGCAGGGGAAGTATTGCTGGTGCGAAATATGTGTATTTATTTCCTTCAAAGTTCTGTACCTCCCCACACCCTTCCCAAAGTGCCTCAGTTATAGAACTGAGATTTTTTATGAGTGTCTGTGTAGGTACAAAAATTCAACCCACAAGCTACTTGTGACCCACAGATCTGCAACTGGAAAAACCCTGATGTATACAATACACTCATGTCTTAAATCAATAAGTTAGGTCATCACATCATTGCCAGAGTCTATTTTGGAAAAAATACTACACATTACTTTCCATCCATTTTTACTATGTATCCAGCCACAACATGGGACTGCTGTCTTTGATGTATCTGTTGTGCTGTTTTATCACTGTATATTTCACAGGGTTAAACTGACACCATCAGCAGAACTATACAAATTCCTTTTATTATTGATGTTCACACATGCTAAACGTTTTAACTTTACCCATCTTCCAGCAACTAAATCACTTGTGTACAGGGTTGGTCAACTTACGATACTAGAAAGTTACTGTTATCAGGGATCCCCAGTTGCGCATTTGTTTCAAAATACTTCAAAACAATTTTAAAATATTTTTATTAAAATGTGCTGAAGAACCTTTACTGTCACATGGCTGTTCATATAACTACTGCAAGTGTGGACACTGATAATGAAAGTAATTTCTATAGTTATGATGACTGTCAGTTTAATTCTCTCAGTTGTATGATGGGTCCTGTAGGTGTCTTCTAGTAAAACAATATTTTGTGTTCAAATCCAAAGCAACTTTCATTGTCATATTTAGTAACAGTAATTACTGTACTCAAATATATATCTGAATATTTCTTGTACATAATCATAAGAAATATATTGATTACTTCCTGCAAACATCTTAGCTCTGTTTCCAGAGTTAGTAATACTGTAAATGAATGAAATTATTTATACTGAAAGCGCCAGTTGTCATTCAGGTATGACATCTGCTTCAAAAGAATTTGATAATGATGAAAATACAGTAAGATTGCTTTTGGGGGTTGTAATTCCACTCAGAAAAAATTTCATGGACTATAATTTTCAGTTGGGTTTAAAAATTCCTGTTTGTGTGCAGATACCATTATCAGAATGCTGCGACTTCTGTGCAGTGAGAATCGGGAGCTTTTCCCCAGATGTACAATAACCAAGGGATGACATTAGTCACTCACTTCCCTCCATTTAGCACTGAATGTTATGAAAAACTGGAAGCTTACCCCTACAAGAAGGTAAATAATCACAGTTGGCTGTAGTGCAGTTCCTTTACCTTCTACTATGAACAGAACAGAATATAAATATGATAGAATAGCAACGAACGAGAATAGAGTACAATGTTTTATTATAATACTGGAGTCATGCAAAAAAAAAAACTGGCAGCACATTTAAAAACAACCTTTTTAATCAACTTTTTCCACCTTCCAATTTGATAATTTTTCATTATGTTACTCTTGGTGTTATTGGTTGCAAAATCTATCGTCCCTTTCTTTAAACAATTCCAGTGATACTGTTCACAGCACTTAGCTTGGTCCCTGTTAAAATGATGGTAAAAAAACGTTAAAAAAACTGTATTCATGTTTTATGATTTGAGTACCTGATTTTGTTTATGAAGCTCCAAGAATTAATTTTTCTACATGAGGGCTTCTAAAAAATGTAGATCATTGGATGCTTACATTTGTGGGTTCCTGGTTATGTGTGTTCCTACCATTATGTATGATAAAAAGCCACTGTTCTTGTTTATAACTTTGTTATCCAGTTCCTTAATGCAAGTTAAAATACAATTAAATTGTACAGTAAAACCACGCACTTTCTTTTCCAAAATTACATATTTTTACAGACACGTCTCTTCAGCAGATCACTCGTCACCTCTTGCCAAAGTATGTAAATGACATACAGATAACAGTTAGTACCTACTGTGCCAACACTTCACAGAAGATTCAAGCTGAATTTGTTTATTTTCTTTGTACTTCTACTTCATGAGAGGAAAGAGGATGGCAGTATGTCTCCAAAGAGTAACCACTTCTCTAATGCATTTTTCCCCAGACTTATTAGGGGCATTTAGCTATCTTTATACTCATATTTTCATTTTCAAAATCCAAAATTGTGTCATATATTTCTTCCAATTAGAAGCACTGTTAAGGAACATTGTTATACATACAGTTCTCCAGAAAACTTCTGTGATGAAATGAATTCAAAATAATAACACAATAAAAATGTGATTTATGTTCACTGCTGAATTGTTCAACAAATAAGGTATACTATTTGTATACTGAACACGTGTCACCCAGTTTCCTCCAATTGACAATTCATCAAGATCACTCAGCTGACTTGCATGATGCTCTGAGAGCAATGCTGCAAGTAAATGTCATAGTGTTAACTTCATTTGGCAATAAATCGTCTCAAGAATTCCATGAAGATTCTGAATAAGGAGTGTAACTCCTGCTTGAGTCCCACTCTTGCTTTTTCATTATAAGTCCCTGAAACACGGAAGAAGTATTAATTTAGCTTATATGTTAGGTCTTATTTACATTATGAATGCAACTCAGCTTCTTTACCTCATAGACTTGACTCTTCCATTTTATATATTTCATAATTTCAATGCATGGGACAGAGAAAGCCCAAAAAGTCTGTGAGTTCTAATGTCATACGCCACTGTCAAAAACCTATAGAATAATAACTGAACTACTGCTGGATGCTGTTTCCCTGCAACAAAATGCGGTGTTGATTTACACTTCATTTTAGCAGCTAGTCTTCCAAACATACTACACGTCCTAGACTTCACAAATTAATTCATGTCCACGTGAAAGATGGGTTAATGCAGGTAAACTATTTTGCCATAATGATTACCTTCTCGTTAAAAGTGTAATTGTCATGTTCTTATTTTAGCATATGATTTAAAGGGAAACACTACTTAAATGAGGACAAAAAGTTCAACTTTAAACACTTTCCAAATTTAGTACCAAAAACTGCAGCTGGTGTATGAAAATTATATTTGCCATATTTCAGTGCAGAAACCAACCATATTATTTCAGTAACTTTCACAAGTCTGTAGTCTTGAAGGTACACAGAAGTGTTGTATTTAACAATTTTAACCTATACATATTATAGCTTTGCTTACAATAAACATAAACATGTGACCTTTCGATATACCATTCTGAAGCATAATATTCTCATATGGATGTATTCACCAATTTCCACCATAAGCGCTTTAATTGTCGTATAGAGGTCACTTGTTCTATGGTGGATGGGCGGTGATTTCAAAGTTATAAACTGAATTGCACCGAATACATGTTCTCTTTGAAGCCATAAGTGTATGATTTGTTGTGTAGTCACTTTTGTAACTTTCTGCTGTGACATTATAGTAGTTACATTAGATGCTGTATAGTACAGTGTGATATAATAGGCTGGATAGTATGTAGGTTATGTGCCGATGTGAAAACAAGGAAATGAGTTCAATTTGTGAGAAACTTCAACTGAAAAAGAAGAAGAGACAGGTAAGTGACCAAAATTAAGATAAGGTGAGAGAGAGACTTGTGCCTTCTGAAACACAATTTCCATATGAAGAAAATGCATACTGCACCGTCAAAAGACTTTGCTGAGTATCTGTGATAGGTAACTTTGGCACCCCAAATCGTATGTAGTATGACATGTGATAAAATGAAAAGTAGTAAATTGTATACAACAAGCCCCAAGGAGTAGCAGACGTTCACTTGTTTGAGGAACTGTTAAAAATAAAAACATCCTGGAGGCTGATAGTGCAGGTGCATGTACATTACAAAATTCAGAAGTGCATCCCCTCAATGTGCATGTTTTACAGAAAGAAGAGGCAGCATGACATTCTGCAGCAGATCACTATTCTAGAATTTTAAATGCAACAACTTTTACAGTGGTTAAAATATGGACTGTTTTATTTATTGTGTATATATACAAAAACACACACACACACACAGAGATGAATGTTGTGGTCTCATTGGGCTGCAGTGTTAGGGCTGAGGAATCAGAACATCTTTTCCAATATTTAGGTACTAGAGATACTAGACTACACTTCATGTACTTCAAAGATAATAAAGTGAAAGAGTTTGGTACAATTTCATTTGTTTTTATAATATTTTACACTACCATAATTAATTTTACGTTAAAGAATGAATGTAGTATTATGGCTTATGCATTCTTTGATACTAAGCAAGTACTTGCAAGTTGCAGCAGTTATTACAGATATATAATACACGTAGTATAGTGTTAAATTCACAGGAAATGTAAGTGGTATTTTATCATCTTGCTAATGATTGTATAATTCTTCATGTTTTTAAGCTGTTTCTTTTACACTTGAGTGTAATTATGCCACTTTGTAGAAGACAAAGCTGTAAGTTTTAGTTAACACTGGCTTAAGCTAAATGATAACTGTACCTGACGAAGAGAAGACAGTTGCGTTAGTACATCATTTGCTGTTGACCATTCTGCTCCTGAGCTGCTGCCTACTGTGATGGGCATCTCATTCTGTCTGTTTAGCAAACGTTGTGAACCTGTAGGGATTGAACAGGACCATGATATGGTTCATTAAAGTTTTCAGTGTCATAATTTTTCTATATAAAACAAGAATGAAGATACTATATGTGCCTGTACTACATACATGTACACAGTATAATAGAAACATCGCCCTCTAACTTATACATATTTATTTGTCTACTAATGAAGACCCAGTGCTGTGCACCATGCTGCTTTGAAAGTATACCTTTCCATTACCATACATTTCTGCTATTTAGTGTATCACTCTGCATAAATGTTACTGCAAGCTTTTAGCCCTGAGTGTAATGTCATAATACAAAATCCAATTTTGCTGCCAATATGTTGCACAGAAACAAATTCATTAAATATTGGACTCATTTGTTTTATGTTAAGCATGGTTTTTTCTTCGCATTTTGACATTCACACCTATATCTTCATCATAAGCTATGGGCTTTCCCCTTAGAGAGATTTTGATGTTTTTTTTTTCTACTCTAAGCTGAGCAACCCAGGTCTCATCTCCAGTTACTACAATTTGTCTTTTCTAGAGGATCAGAAATAGTCTTTCCTAGAACGCTGGACAATTTTAATTTCTTGCTTACCACTAAGAAGGTTTGGTGCTGTACCTTTCTGGCACAGACTAATTTCGTGTTCAGATTGCTGGCCATAATGAGTTCCAAAATTTTTCTACTCATGCCCATTATTTTTCTGTTAACCTTCAAAGAGTGGGCCAGAGATATTTTGAGCATCTTTTCGAGTTTGGTAAGTTCTTCCAGCAGGCAATTGGCTAGAAGTCTAATCATCTGTAGTGCCTTTCCTTCTGTCTTGAATATACAGAAATCTATGTTTTGCGTGCTTCTTCCTCTCTGCAATCCTTCTATGACATATTGTAAATATTAGTGATGTTTTGCTATAGTGTTACTCAAGTCTTAATGCTGAGTGTCTTTTCTAGCAATCTGTTTATTCCTTCGACAGATACACACTGCATGAACAAAACACTCTGCACAGATAAACACAAACACACACATATGTACATACATACAAACACATACACACACACATCCATGCACACCACAAATAAATTTCACTAACTGTCAAGAAACTATTGAATCATGTACGTTACATGGTTCAGCATGTGCTAATGCATCAAAGTTTTCTGGTGGTACAAAAAAACATCACTCTTGTTATTAATTCTTCATACCTCATATATTCTTTGCTTGGTTATGCATATTTTCAAGACCAAAAAATTTACGAACTGATTAGGAAATGAAGCTGTTACATATGATTGGCGGAAACAATTGCATTTGGTTTTCCTTTTGTCGTTAGTGATGTGCAGTGAACTGTTGTATATTTCTATGGAAGCTCTGTGCAAAACCCTTAACTCAAGCTGGCCTTGTTAGGTGATATCCTACAGTATCCTCACTCCACATAGTATAGCTTCTACTAATCAGGGATGTGCCATGGCTCACCTCAGAGGTCCAGTTTTAGTTCCAGGCTATTTTGTTTGGGATTTATGGTGGGCAGAATGACACTGGGACAGGTTTTTCTCTGAGTAGTTTGGTTTTCCCCTGTCAGTATCATTCTGCGAATATTTTATATTTATTTATTCATCTATAACTTATGCTATACAATCTTGGTAACAGAGTTGTTAAGTGATACAAACACTTTATCAATCTGTGCAATACTGAATGGAGAACAAATATGTTTTGGTATCATTGTAACAACAATAGGGAATAAGATTTTACTGGGGGTAAAGCGGCCGGGGCATGGCATTGACCACACACCCCCAAATAATGCCGAGGTTAAAGAAAGAGTAGAGCTATACTTCTACTCCGTCTCTGGGCTCTCATGGTGTGTTATAAGGTAAGCTTTACCTCGTAATAGGTAAGATTTATTTCTATAGGAATACACAAAAGTTAATTATGGATATGAATGATAAAAGTATAGCACTGGTGAAAATTTTTTCTGTGAAAGCTGGTTTATGCCATTTGTTTACTAGTTTTGCATCGTTCCCATCTCCCTTATCTTGACACTGTATTATGCAGGAAAATTATTTAGAGTCTTACACAACATGGTGTTGAGCAGCCCAGGTTACCTGGGTGGCTTGATGACTTCGATAACACTCCACAGAAATTGGCCTGTACCTTGAGGGTCTGCACTTACCTTTAACTGAGAAATACTGTGATTCACTTGGTTGTAATCCATGGCCTGAAGTGTGAAGTTGTGTACCTTTTCTTTTAGCTGTATTTTCTGTAAAACGTTGATTGATATTTAAGGAATGCGCAGCCACTTGCACTAGTCTGCTGGTAGTGTCTATTGTATAATTGTTGTTTCTCAGTATCTCACTTTTGTTGTCTAATTGCTCATTCCCTGTTGTTGACACAAGACACTTATCTTCACGGTCATCCACATTATTTGCATTTCCGTCCAAGTTTGTTTTCCTGTGATGATGATGATAAACATTTTTGTTGGTTTTGTTAATGGAATGATGTGGCCTTTGTTGTGGAGATGGAGACCTATAAGAAAGATGTTGGGAGAAACTTTAACACCAGAATTTTGCGATACACTTCTTGTAAACTGAGTGGGATTAACGACTCGTAATTGAGAATAAGAATAATTAAGTTAAAGTTATATCCATTTCTGTCCTATTCTAACCATTATGTGTCATGGCGGTACCTGCTGTTGTCGTCACTGCTGCCTCTGGTGTGATGGGGCCTGTGGTGTGAACCAGTGTCACTCTCTGTTCCAGTATCTCCACCAACCATTATGGTTGATCTGAGGAGTCTTTGTCTTAATCGGCGCTGATAGTAAGGGTCTTTTTCACTTTGTTTGATGTATTGTGTTTCCGGTCTATTGACACCCCACTTGGGGCGATCCTCCAGCCTCATTCGGGGTTGTGTTGGCTGTGACTGTGAGCGACAGCGTAGTGGCAGTTTACACCCTCGATGTGGTCGTTCCAGACTTGCTGATCTAAAGTAAATTTGAATTGTTCATTTGTTAGAATTAATACATCAGTTCATATATTTTAAAATATAGCGCTTGCATTCAGAGAGGGTTGTCACATGGCACATTTTGAATTTTGTGTATTCTTGGTGATAGAAGTGGATAGAAATTGGAGAGTTGGCATTCTGATTTCACCAAACGATTGAAAGAAATGTTTAGCTGCTGTAATATTTGCTTGAAACCTGAATTTTTGTTAAATAATATACTTGTAAACTGTGATGAAGTGGAAAAACTATGTTACTGGTAAACTTGCAAAGCAGAGGAATGTGATGTTATATTAATTAACACATTTAGACCCTATAGTTACTTGACCTTTTGCCTGGTGATAGAAAACAAATATCTCTCTAGTATGCCCTGTTTCAGTGTACTGTACCAGATTTCTCCTGGGAGGACTGAAGACGGACAATGTACCTCTGTGAAGCAAACAATTATGTACTGACATAAAATAAGTTTGTTATGACTGAAATACACTACTTTATGATGTTACTGCATTAGAAGGACAAGATCCTCCTTTTTGATGGAATTCATCCCCTTGTGCTACAGTTCTATGACAATAAATTACAAATTTCCGTGTGACATAACAATTTTAATATGTTCAGTAATATATGCTACATATTTTGGTCATATTTTGACCATTATCAGACATTAATATACAACATATAAAACAATTATAAACATATTTTTTAGCCCACATTCACCGTGGTTTTACATGTTGTATATTAATTCCTGAAGATGGTCAAAATGTGACAGACACATGCAGCATATATTATTGAATATGATAAAAATTGTTGTGTCTGACGGAAATTTGTGATTTATTTTTGGGATCCTTTTAATTTTCTTATGGTGTACTATGTGTCATTTGAAATGCTCATTACAGTGAGTTTTAAGACTGCAGTCTACTGGGGTGTGGGGTTTTGTGTCTGACAAGTAGCTGAATTTCTATTTTCATTTTACCACTTTATTACTTGGGCAACAGACGAAATTTGTTAGGCACACAGTTACACTTCATGCACCTATCCCGTGCTTACAGCATGTATATTGCACTATTTGCAGTGTTCCATAATAATGTGTAGTGATGTACCTTAGACCTCCCAAGTCTCAGAACACACAGAAGTGAATACAGTGGTAAAACTGCAAGGAATGTTTTGTTATAAACACAAAATAAGTTGAAGAAATTGACGACAAAAGAGGAATATTTAAACTAACAAAAGCATATGTATAAAATATGTTTTACCACATATTATTAATTACTGACATTTGATCGCTTTTGCAATAGTCATCTGGAGAGCAATACACTTGAACTAAGAGTACTACAACCTGCTAAATCATATATATGGAACGACTCAACGTTCTAATGAATAAATAAGTTTCAGTATTCCTTTCATGCATGGATATGGAACATACCAAGTTCAATGATGCCCAACAGGCACAATCATTTCATCTATACAAGAATACAAAGGAGAAATTACTCAGGCATTCGTTATAATGCTGAGTGGTTTGGCAGTTTAAGGTATTTCTTAGTACTCCTATGAAACCTCCCAGATGATGATTGCAAAGTCCATTGAAAAATACTGTTAATTAATAATATTTGATAAAACTCATTTTATACATGTGCATTTGTTGGTTTTATTACACAAGTTTAAATTTTTCTTTAATGTACAGATGTGGAACTTACTAAGACGTGAGAGGAACTTTAAAGTTTAAAATGAAGTACTGTTTATTTACGCTGTTGTGATATTCCCATCTGTACTTGTGGTGCTTTAAATAGCTCCTTATTCCAACAGTGTGGTAGGATACATTTGTATGCATCGAGTGCTGGTAATGTTAAAGTGTGTATATGTAAGCTGGATTTCCAATTACATTTCAGGAAGGTTTTGTTAGTTTGCTAAAACTTGTGTGGGTAAAAACAAGCGTACATGTTCTTACTTCTTTTTGTTCTTTCCCATAATTCGACTCTCAGTTTTGTCTTTGCTACATCTGCCTCTGCTTCCTTTAATGAGATCTGAGTCAGTTTGAGTTCCCCGCTCCCGTCCTGCTGCACGGTACAAGCTTGGTGTGAGCAGTCTGTTTTCCAACATCAGGGGCTGTGGCAGTGAAGGGGACATCAGGAGTGCTAACTGCACACCACCTGGATTGGGTATCATTTCATGAGGATTTATTTCTGTTGAGGTACCTAACACTACAGCTAGGCTATCTGCAGGCATAGTAACTGTCTCTGCGGATATCAGTAAAGCTTCGTTATGTGTTTGTATTCCAGTCTGTGTACCATCATGCATCTTCAGAACGTCTGCATTTTGTGCTGGAACAGTGATGAAACTCTTACTGGGTACTGTTGCAGTGCACAGTTTTGTCACAGAATCTTTAACTTCTGTCACATTTGGTGCTGTCGAAATTGTGTTGCCACTTGTAGAACATTCAGCTTTTGAATTAGAGTCAAGCCAACTATTATTCTCATATGTGTCTGTAGTTACACTGGCAGTGTCTTGTTTGTATTCTAACACATGTTTGCGGCTTGCCAGAGTCTTCTCTTCTCTAGCTTTCTTTTCAGCATTTTCAAGTGCTTCTCGCATTGCTGCAGCTTTGCGAACTTCCTTCTCCTAATAAAAAATTTAAAAGTGACACTTTTTACTCCTGCAATTGATGACATAAAATCTGTTACACATGAACATAAACACAAATGAAAATTATTGCATATTTTAAGATATAGGAGTTTAATTCTCATACTTGTGTTACTCAAAATCGATTTGCTAGAGAGAGTGAGGGAGAGACAGAAATGTTTTATTTAACGATGCTGTCACTTGCTAAGATCATACTTACATAATCTTAGAAATTTACAGCATCATTATATAAGTCACTTAATAAAGCTAACATTGTATAGCATCAGTGATTTGTTAAAGAACAGAACTTTGAACAGACAATATGGATTCTAATTAACGATGATGCCCTGGTGCTCTTGAGAGTCCTGGTGAACAACCCTGGAATTTACTTGAAAGGCTGTGATGTGGAAAACAACACACACTGTTTGAGATTTGAGGCTGTGTCAACAGTGTTGCTGGTGATGTTAAACAGTGTCAATTGGTAAACAGTTAATGATGTTTCAAAAGATTTTAGTGTCTTCCTCTTCAGGGTCAAGATGTGCTCTACTCTTCTGTAACTGCTTGATCCTGAAGATGAAGGCACACTGATCCTTTGAAACATTCATACATGTCTACCAATTGAAACTGTTTAACATCCCAGGAGATTTTATCCTTCAACTTATATCCTATTTAACTCTCAAATTAACTTTAATTATTTCTTATGGAGTTATGTTGTGTGTGGAAATTCAACAGCGAACAGACAAGTTTCCACAGTCCAAAAGGAAATTATTAGATTAATGGTATGTGTAAAAGAAAGAGTCTCTTTTAGGCAAACATATAAATAATTTAATGTATTTTACTTTTCTAGTGAATACTTATTCTACTTATTCCTTCCATTGTAGACAACATGTAATTGTAATTGTAATTTATCTGCGTTCTATAAATCCAAATTAGGATACAATCTTGTGGATATAGACATTGTCACTTACATGCTAATATAATATACATAGAGTTGGAAGAATCTTAGCTATAAATAAAGTACAGCATTACAGTACTTGAAACTAATTGTACATTTAAATTTCAATGGAACGTCTCCGATAATTAAAATATTCCTTACTATTACAAAAGGAATTTGCAAGTATAAACTTCTTTAAAAGCATTCCAAAACGGTAATATATCATTGGCTAAGTCTTTGATTTCGTGAGGAAGGTTGTTAAGAATTTTAATTGCCGAGTAGTACACTGCCTTTTGGATCTTTGTTAAGTTAGCTGTTGGTGGATGTCAGTTGGTTTTAAATCTTGTGTGAATGCTGTGGATCTGATTGTTTGTATAAAATAAATGTTCGTTTTTTTATAACAAATATTGATATTGAGTAAATATATTGAGAATATAAGGGTAGTATTTCTAATTTTTTTGAACAGTTCCCTACATGAATCTCTCGTTCTTGAACTTGTAATGATTCTAATCACCCTTTTTTTGGATTTTGAAAATCTTATCACTATATGGTTGATTTCCTCCCAAAATTATCCTGTAACTTATGATTGAACAAATGGACAAATTTTAGACATATTCTGAAACCCACAGTATAAATATGAGACAAAAACATACATCTGTGTGCCATATCATCAGGGTAGTATCTGATGTAAAATTGCTGACACTGATCTGCCATTTTTTGTCAGAATTTTTTTACGTGATTTTCTATGCACATAAAACATTTTGGTCCAATAAACTCTGGGAAGAAATTTCACAAGTCTGTTTTAAGCTTTTCCATTTTAATGTGCTAGTTTTGCTGCTGCTACTGACAGTTTTGTGGTAATCTTAAAATGTTCTGTTACTGAGCAGTATGATTGTGTTACCTCTCTTTCTTTGAGCTGTTTTTGTTCTTCTTCAATTCTTTTTCTCTCTATTTCTTTTTGACGTCTTATTCTTTCTTCCTCTTCTCTTTCCTCCCTTATTCTCCTCTCTTTTTCTTCCTTTCTCTTGCGTTCTCTCTCCTCCAACTATGAATGTACAAAAATATTTTTAAAATCATACTCAAAAAAGCTGGAATTAATTATATTGATATTTATTTATATTCCAAAAATCCAGATATGGTTACAACCTTTGGATATAGAACATGTCATAAATCAGCCTATGCAGTCTCCATGTAAACATAGAACCAGTCATAAAATGAAACATACATATAAAAGAATCAACCCAATATACAAAATTCATTGACATAAATCCTCTTTTGTTACGAAGACGAAATGCAGTTACAATTAAAACACACAAGAGATCAGATATGATCAGTAAAACATCAATGAGTTGCTTGTTGTGATTAGAAACTGCAAACATTATGATTATACAAAGACTACTTCAAGTACAATTTAATAGATTTTATTATTTATTGTTTTCTATTCCCTTTTTATACCGATAGATATAACTCTGTAAAAAAAACACCCCGTATTGTTTATCAGTGACATTTATGAGTTCCTGTTCTTGATTAATTTTGAATTTTAGAAACACAAGACAGGGTTAATTGTGTAAAATTACAGATTTTGAAGATCCTCATTATGCAGTTTTCTCTCCAGGTACTTCCTGTTTCTCAAGTCTGTATATTCTCCTTGTCCCCAAATACCTGAAAGGCAGTCAGTGAACGTTCTGCCCTGAATGAGAAGGAGCATGTCTGAGAGGCAAGTTAACGACTGTAATTATGTAATAAATTTGTAAATTGTTAATAAGATGTTTATTATCTGACCAAATACAACCATAGAGATCTAGTATATTAGTCTTTCATTATACACTAAAACATGTTTTGGCTGTCTGGATCAACCACCATCAGGTAGGTGCTGGATACACAGAATATAAATGGAGAGAGGTAAGGTGTCACCCAAGATTATCTTAGCTGGTCAGGCTCATATTGTCAGTATGTAGGCCTAAGGAACAAAAAGAAAACTATTGGCTTCCCTTTATATATTTTTTTGTTTATCTGGCATCTACCGGATGATGGCTGATCTGGACAGCCAAAACATATTTTAGTGCGTAATGAGAGTCTATTGTTCTATATCTATATGTCGTGTTTGGTCGGATAATTAACATGTTACTGGCAATAAATGCACAATGGGATGATATCACCCAAGAGTAAATTGTTACCTGTAAACGGATGGCATTCTGGTGTTCAAGAGCCTTCTGTCTCTTCCGTTCTCTTTCTAGTAGGACCTCAGGTTCTACTGGTGCATTTTGACCTCGTATGAATGTCCTGCCCATAAAAATTATGAAAGGGTTTAGAACATAAAATACACTTGTGAATTAGTAGAAACAGTTTACTCCTATCTTCTAAGTGGGTTATGTTTTAGGTTACTTGTAATTGCCACCGTGAGAGCTTCTCTTATGTTTCTTATTAACAGTCACCGAATTACATTTTATCGCATATCTGTAGTCAGAATTAGAATTTTAACCCTGTGCCACATCAGATAAATTCTCTGTGGACAATTATTCACAGACTGGTTACTTTGAATGGCATTTACACCTATTAAGTTTCAGTAGAGAACTGATGTAAGTATTTGCTTTTACTGCATCTTACTACTTTAAATATGGTGACAATTTAACGTTTTTAATAGGCATGCAAACAATTTAATATATCCTACTGAATGAGTGTTGTATCCTATAAGACTTTTATTGTCAGTAGCAATGTTGTGAGAAACTCAGATCTTGTAATATTGACAAAATTTATGTTGTAATGAATATTAACAATGCTGTGAGAAGCTCAGATCTTGCAATGTTGAACACATTTATGTTGTAATGAATATTAGCAATGCTATGAGAAACTCAGATCTTGCAATGTTGAACACATTTATGTTGTAATGAATATTAGCAATGCTATGAGAA
>Ga0123354_10008721_pt1 | contig 15452 bp, 8 predicted proteins | sample TergutLab28metaG_2_FD_97872 | JGI IMG/M metagenome (GOLD analysis project Ga0123354, IMG submission 97872) | Labiotermes labralis P4 segment gut microbial communities from Petit-Saut dam, French Guiana - Lab288 P4 | ecosystem: Host-associated > Arthropoda: Insects > Digestive system > Gut ...
CTCACCCAATATTGTGCGGGTGATAAAATCGAGAAGAATGAGATGGGCTGGGTATGTGGCGTGTATGGGTGAGGAGAGGGGGGTGTATAGGGTCTTGGTGGGAAAACCGGAGGGACCACAGGGCAGACCTAGGCATAGATGGGTGGATAATATTAGGATGGATCTCCAGGAAATGGGATGTGGTTATATGGACTGGATTGGGCTGGCCCAGGATAGTGACAGGTGGTGGACGCTTGTGAGTCCGGTAATGAACCTTCGGGTTCTGTAAAATGCGGGGAATTTCTTGACTAGCTGCAAACCAATTAGCTGCTCAAGAAGGACTCTGCACCATGGAGTGATTGAGTAAGTATTGTACCATCACAATATATATTACCTTTAATGACTACAATGGTAAATAATTTGAATTACATCGCCTTTAACTTTGCTGTAGTGGCATTAATACAAGAAAGAAATTAAAGCTTCATATACCAACAGCGAACTTTTATCTTTTAAAAAAATGTGTTTACTATGCAAACAAAGGTTTTTCACAAATTATTTCAATGCCTTATAGAATTAATAATGGATAAGAACTACTTTGTATTTTCATTACGCAGTCATTTTATTAAATTACTTCTTATATTAGAAGGATGAAATCAATATTGATGATTACTGTTACAAGCAGAACTATGACAACAATGTTTCACTTGTGTATGATTTTTATGTGATTGTAGTTTTTGTCTTTTGACTAATGATTGCTTTTATAGTCATGTTTTATTGTATCATGACTTGTTTCACGTTCAAACATCATTTCATGGATTGATGGATCAATGGAATGTTTATAATGTATGTACGTACGTATGAAAAAATGTATACACAGGATGCGTCATAAAGAGCTGACGGTTTTTGATATTCGAAAATCAGCGTACCAGCTACGCGCCGTTTTCATTCTGGCAGTCATCATGCACAGTAATGTTTGGAATTTAGTTGAGACGGAGCGCTGGTCAGAGCAGCACCGAACTGCGGCAGTGGAGTGTTTATCAAAATATTCCCTTACAGCTGCACAGCATGGTTTCCATCAGCAGTTTCAAAGACGTGATGCACCTAGCCACAGTACTCTGCTATTGTGGGTATCGAAATGGCATCAATAAGGATCAGTGAAGACAGTAAACCACAAGGACGTCCAATGTAGGCACGCACACTTGACAGTGTGGAGTGGGTAAGAGACGCCATGTTGCGAAGTCCCTGCAAGTAAGCTCAGCCGCAAGCTCTCGCACTTCGTTTAAACGAATGCAGCCTTTGCCGAATTCTACACAAGGATTTGCATACAAAATTCAAGTTTCTAATGAACTTAGTGAACGGGAGAAGGTGAACCGACTAAAGTTTTGCTACGAATTCTTGGACTTGATGAAAAACAATAGCCCGCTCGCCTGACCACGCAGCACCAGACTACTTCCTCTGGGGCTACGTTACAAGCAAGGTATAGGAAACACGTCCTGCAATATTGCTTACTTAAAACAGCGAATTCTGGAGTGCATTCATGGGATCCCCAAGTAATTGCTACAAAGTGTTATGACAGCCTTTCCACCGCGACCGCAGGAATGTATTGAACGAAGTGGTGGTCACCTACGAAGTGTTATGTTCAAACAATAATGACTGAGATGAATTCCCATGGACATGAAATGCACCCGATAGTATTAATAAAATTTTTCCACTTTTCCTTACAATGTTTTTTCGTTTAAAACAACCGTTGGGTATTTGTGACCCATCCTGTATGTACGTAAACCAGCTTTATTGAAGCATAAATTTCAATTGAAAATCGGAAATGTTAAAAATTTTCTAGGTGCTAATTGAATGCCAGACGGACTACACCAAACAAAGACGGTAACATTTGGTGAGAACTGTATTGCTGTCTTTTTCTTCCAGCATGCTGTATCTTTCAACATAAACTTCATATGATGAAAATGTCAAGCCAACATTAAACACAGAAATAACAGATGGAGTAGGTGGTGATGTAGCACAGCTAACGGACAAACTTCTCATCATTTTATGACATTTGTGAGATTAGCAGTGATTTTGAATAGGAACTGGTGTTCACGCTCGGATCCTGAAGGGGATAATTAAAAGTCATGGATTATATTCGTTCCCAGTGCTGAAAATCGTGGTTCCAGAGTTAGTATCGTGTAGACATAGTTGTGTATGGTGTAGACCTAGTTGTGTATCGTGTAGACATGGTTGTGTATCGTGTAGACATAGTTGTGTATCCATTGTACAGAAAATATTGAAAATAATAATAAAAGACCTACGACAAACACACTAAAGAATACCATTTTTTAAATTCTTTTATAACCATGATAGAGAAGAATCACTGGAAAGAGGAGCAGTAATTTATAACTCCTATCAATCTTTGAGAATGTTTATACTAACAAAATAGTTCCATTTACAAATCTTCATAGCAGTGCAAACTTTTAATTCAATGTAAATGTGTTTTTATCCTTTTACTTTATATTTGGATCACACAGTTTAGAAGACGAGAAGATCCACAGTAAATGAAATTCTGTTGTCTTGAGCACATCAGTTGACCATATACCCAGCTCATAGCAAAGTTTGTGTGACTTCAATATAGATGCAGGAAGCAGAAGACAGAATTTACTGAATTTTTTGTGTGCACATCCTGCCACAACACTTCAGACAAAAAGAAACCTTACTATTACCGTACAACTGACTAGAATGCATTTAATGAGTTATTTTAGAACTGTTACATATGTAAACTTTCTTATCCTAGCAAATGAAGTATCTGTTTCTGGAATCTGAGAGGTGCTGTAGTCATAATATATTTCCTAAGAAGTCTAAAATTGATAAGCACAAAGAGGTTCCATGTCTACCAAGATTTCAGGGTGTGTGGCTTATGTGAAAAACTAATTTGTTTCAAAGCTTTAGTTACTTTTAAGTTTAAAGTTTTGAGTACTATTTTCTTATCACACATGAACAGTCTTTAAATTGATGTCTATTGCTTGCAACGTTATAAATATAATAATGGCACATGTAGACAAATATAATACTAGAAAAGTTTCTACAAAATCAGTGTTTCTATCACAGTTTAGTCCTTGTTCTAAAATACGATTTACAGTAACAATAAAGTTTCATATGGAAATCTGTTACACATGAACTCTGACTGCCATATGCATTTATTCGACTAACAATGCCTGCAACTTGTGTACTGTTGTTGCCTATGCTGTGACGAAGGGTAGCTTCAAATAATGCATCTCCAGGTGTAGTTCTAATCACTATCACATAGTCCTTGAAGCCCTGATCTTTGGTTTTGTTATATAAATGTTCGAGAGGATATTCAACAGATGCACTTTTTACTTCTGCCAGCTGAAGTTGTGAACACACTCCATATGGCTTGAGGAGAGAATTCAGATGCTCAACTAGTATTAATGAACAATTTTGGATTCTGGCATCTGCCACTGGAACAGGCTTACTTCTCTGACATGTACACCAATGAGGGTCTATACCAGCTTCAGCACAAGTTCGAGATTTATGTACAGGAAGGAACAAACTGATTTGTCTAGGTTTCAGCTTAACATTATCTAGTTCGTCATTTCGTTTTTGTAGTGATAGTTTTTCAATTTTTCCAAGGTCTATTATGTCCAGTAGCGTTTCATAAATATCAAATGGAGTGGTAAGACGATGAGCATTTTTGTTTAAGTTAGAAACAGCAGTGGGATAAACGTCTTTGAACCATTTAGGAAACACAAAGAACACAAATGGCAGCCTCTCCTCTAATCGTCCTTGATAAGTCTGACGAATTCCTCCCCACCTGATTCCATGGTCACTCATAAAGATAAAAACTGTGTGATTTAGGGATCCTGCGTCTTGCAGGTTCTTTAAAAATTGCGCGTGGATTTCGTCTCCCAAACTTGGATAATTAAGAAAATCATGTGTAAGACTTGTTCCCCAAAAGAATGCAAATGAATCTTTAGATGACATCGTGATTGCGAAATTTGATACGTAATCAAGGAGCACTGCAGCAGACATTTTGGACCCTACACATAATTTGGCGTTTAATTTCTTTTCGTATCCGATATCATCTTCAGCTTTCTTTATAAATGGCCTTACATAATAATCAGTCGGTTGTTCTTGAAATCCACGTCTTACATAATTAAATAACCCCATCCATGCAGCATCTTCTCCAAATGCTGTCCGGTATCCTGCTGCACTAAAGTTTTTCCAAATCCACTTGCATTTGTCAAACACTGAACTTTGATTTGGCCAGCACGTTTGTTGTAATTCCTTCTCTGAAAGGCCAGAAAGAACTGGAACCAAGTTTGGAAATGTATTATCAGCCACTTTGTTATATCCAAATAATTCAATGGCTTGCATACTTTGTAAGAGGCGTTTTGTTTTTGGCATCTGGCGATGGAAATTTAAACGGGATACAGAGTCCATTCCAAGCATTAGCACACTCAGGCGCTCCTCATTTTTACTAAGTATATTTTTCCTAGAGTTTTGACAAAGTTTTTCCACGTCTAGTTTTATGGGTACGAAGGCATGATAGTTTTTGTACACAACTTGGTTATCTACTCTACATACAACTTTCACAAACTCCTCTTCAACAGAAACTTCATTTTTAAATGAGGTGCAGTTGTCAGCAAACCTGCAAAAGTGAAATAATCCCACATAAGATGAATAACATCGATGCATCCGAATTAATAAATTTGGAATGCCTTTTATTCTTACGTTATTTTGTTGTCAAGATTATTTTCACTGCGTTTCTTTGATCTCCAGAATGGTTGGTAGCAGCAGTCCAGCTGCTCCATATCAGTGATATTGAAGGCTGGCAGTGCAGATTTTAGAATGAAAAGTGCTGTAAGATTAGCATCAACAAGTAGAAGGCGTTTTTCATGGCAGTTCAGTGGTTTTTCCGTTTCTATGAATTCTTGAACAACTGGATCGAATGGGTCAAGTTTTGGAATCCTACATCCAGGTGTGTCCACTAGAAACCCAGACTCAACTTCGGAAAATGGCTTGTCTGCAACTGTAAAAGAATTAACAGTACTGTATAATATTCCGTGGTAGGAATGTAATAATGAAAGCGTAACAAGGCGGGGTTAGATTTTTTCCGGATGGCTGCAGCCATATGTAATAAAAAGTACAACTTGTTTTAACCTATCGGGAAAACTGAAGTTCCTTCTGAATTGTGAAGATACGAACAGCTATACAAAACATTTACTTAATTTAATTTATTACGCTGCACTAAAACTTTCAAAATCCTAATTAATCGGACAGACGTGGCGAAGCTTAAAGGCGCATTTTACAAACTTCTTTTATTGAGCCTCTGTATAAAATATTGAAGATTAGCTTTATCTTTTCTGTGCAGGTGAATTGTATTCTAGGAATACGAGTTTAACTTGTCTACAGATGCTCCTAAATTAAGGCTTTCACAAGCTCTTTCTCACAGATAGCAGAGCATGGGCATATTGTTTCCGTGGTAGCTAGGTCTTCAGTCGGCGAAGGCAGGGAAAGTTCCTATCATTGCCAAAGCTGGACGTCGGAACTTTAGCTGCAATTACACCATCCTTCTAAAGTTCCCCAGGCAGGCTCAGTAGTTGTGGTAGCGTTGTAAGTTACACTAATTTTCTTCTTTATACTGCTTTATCGTCAATAAATTTTCACTATTACTTCAGCACTCCCTGCAGCACTTGAGTAGGGAATCCAATTTTTTAAATACCAAAAATTGTGACATAAAATTTAGCAGATTTTGAGGGGGCGGGCGGGGGGGTGGGAGGACATATGTTCAACCCGCCACGCAATAAGAGATCAGAGTGACTCATTGGTAGTACAAGAAAGAGGAAATTCGGATGACAAAATTATTACATACCGATACAAATTAATTAATGATTGAAATGCGGTAGTATTATAATTAATGATTATTAATCGTCCGGTTCACTTCCTGATATTTCCTCACATATCTCTTCGTCACCCTGCGCAGTCTCATTCCAGACTCTACAATCACCAATCAACACATCTCTCTCTCCCTCTCCTAATCCTTACTGTTAGTGGCTGGTTGATGGCTATTCTCTTCTGAGGATGTGCTAAGCCACTGCGAAATAGACAAAGTGTGTCGTACGCACTAAATGTAATGGCTTTATGACATGGAAAAACTGGGAACATTTGGCGTCCGGAACCAAATTTTAAAGGCGTTCTGGACAGAGGTATTTAAAGGTCAAAGCCCATGAAACCGGAGCGAGTGCGATCCCTAAATATGACTAGTGTTCTACCAAATGGCTGAGGTGTAGCATGTTGTGAAATTACTTGCATTTTTGATGCAGCATACCAACTCAATGCAAAACGCCACTTTTAAGTGGAGCGCCTCTCAGATTCATTGGATATTTTATCACTTGCCAAAGTGAATACTTGGATCCGGTAATAGTCGCTTGATCATAATTCTGGTTCTTCGCTATTAACAAACTCCCAGCCTCAGTTATAATGCACTGCCCTAAATGAGATGGCAGACGTTTCTTGCGAACTTACGTGAGAGCACAATCATTAAAGCCTTTGCTTGCAGCAGTATTTTTCCTTTCGATAGAAATTTTCTCAAAGAACTTAAATATATTGCTAAGAAAGTATCGCCACAAGCTTGGACTACAGCAGTCTTGTTATGTGAGTTCATCACACACGAGTTCTGAGTCTTTTCGTCATGGAATAAGCAAAGATTAAATAAGAATATGCTGAGTTAATGCAATTAGACTCTTAGCGGTTGCTGCTCGTTGGAAATGGTGCCGACATGACTAGCATTGTTGGAAACGTCTTCTTCATTGCAGAAAAAGACGTGGTTTGACATGACCACCAAATACCGCTTAAGTGCTGTAACAATGTCTTATGAATGGATAGTAGTGCCGGTATTCTTATGCAGAAAGCTTGCAATGCTGAGCCTATTCAGAACACACACTGTCTGTTCAAAAGTAAAAAGAAGTTTCTTGACGATTTTATGGATTTGCGGACATGAAAAGCTACTAGATCCAAGCAATGGTTTATGTAGTGTACTTAAGTTGTTTGAGGGATCTCGTTTATCAGGAAGGACTAATCCGTAGTAAGTTTGGGAAATGCAATTATGTGAATCCCTTCTAAAATTTTTGAGGGTGAGATTTATGTAATAAAATGAAATCGCGGCTAGTTTTTCTCCTCGATTGAATAATGAAAATCTCTCATACATTGTATCGTTTAAACAATAACGAATTACCATGGCTGTAACTTCAGTTTTGAAGCTTTCCTTTGACTAATCGATAATCAGTGCGAAGCACCAAGATTCCTCTAATTAACTTTCACTGGCAGTCAATACTGTGTCCGCAAAAAATACGTATTTTGCTATTCTGCACCGAAGGATGGGCACAACTTGTATTTCCGTAACCTCACTTATTTTTATAATGTAGGGTCACTTTTTGCCACGAGGTGTAGAATTTATAGATAAGTACGTTTATTTTCACTGGAAGTCGGCTGTTTGTGCCCTCACTGATTTATGTCCCGCGTATCTGTCAGTAGCAGTCCTTTTCCTCTGTTCCAGTATCTTGTAGCTTTGCTGATGATCTGCACTAATTTGCACAACGACTCTGCTGTCAGGTTTATGGAAAACAGGAGGTTTCTCTTTTGCCGTTTTCAAGTTGTAAAAATGGATATGAGCGGAACTACTTCATTCCATCATCCTTATTGCACTCCTACTGAACATTCTGACATTCCGCGTATTACAGCAAAAATAAGAGTCACTTTAAGCACTACACTTCACACAGGGACGAAGTGTTTACCACGGAAGCTGACAATTTGTATTTGTAACCACACATTTTCGAATAGGATTTTTTTTCTATCAATTGTTTTGCGTTAGTCTATCCGTGGCACGTGTGACTGGAAGATATGTCACTAAGTTCTTTCGAACAAATTACTCTCCCCAAGACATTCTCACATTAATTCCGTGTTCACGGACATCAGTAACCAAATCGATTTCGGATACATCGATGATACCATATACATCACACTTATCTATGTTAGCACTTGAACGATCCAAAACTGCTAGTCCTGCTTGATCTTCTCTGACATCAACGCTTTTCTGCTCAGTTTAATCTCACTTATAGACTCTAATTTCAGTTCGTCGCCTTGCTAAAATTAAGCATTATTAACCTTCTTTCACAAATGAGACATTTCAAATTCCACGGCCCTCTGAGTAGAACATGCAGGCTAGTTACATGCAGAATTCTTATCTGCCTGTGTGTTCATCATGAAGAATGACTGCTACAAAAATATTGTCAGCAGAAAGCAGTTGGGAATTTTTAAATTGCTGAACTCCGCCTTAGAAACTTTGGGGTTCAGTTCAGCCTTGAATATATAACAAAAAGAATATATAAGAATATAAAGAACAACCAGAATTTAGACTGCTACCGACATTCCGAGTCTACATTCCTCTACGCTGGAATATATCATCCTAATTCACAACGTTCATAGCAGTTGATCGAGTCGTTAAACAATATAACAAGCATTCCTCTGGAATATTTCATTTTACAATAACATTTTTTTCTAAAAATACGGAACTTAAATTTTTAAGGTAAAGGTTTTAAAAGCTTTAAAAGATATAAACCCAATTAAAATATTATACAGAATACTACTTTATAATAATGAGATAATTTTATATTGATAGTCTGGAGTTGGGCTATATGTACAGTAATATCGTAATATTTGATCAAGCTGAATTTTGCCAGGGTGTACCAATGGTCTATCCAGGCCAACACATTGCGTCGACCTTAATATATAATAATAGGAACTTTTACCTTTGCAAGGAGAGTGTTATACAAATGACGGTCCTCAAAGTTTTTGCGGCCTTTCAAGTCAGGAGTCTGTTCCGACTTTTCGGATTAATGTCCATTATGTATTATATTAGTTTAATTCATCCTCGCTCTCCCGGAGTTTTTGTATATATGTTACTGTAGAAGCCCGAAGTTTGGTAAAACCTAGGTTTTAACAGTAAATCATAGCATTTACCATAGTGAGGTGGTAAAAATCCGAAAAATGGTTGGAAACGCTTCCATTTCTGGCTTTTATCGAACCATGTCGGTAAATGCTGGTATTTGCCGACACGTATTGGTAAAAGTATGTTTTGTTTGGCTGTGATTATGCTTTATAAGTGTGTGTGTGTTTTAACTTTTAATTATTCATTGAACATGTAAGTTTAAAATATTTTGACGGTCATTTATCTTGCATAATTCTATGAAACTCAAATTTTTATATATTTATTGTACCGGGTCCATATTTAAATCAGCTTAGCTTATTTTCGGCACAACAGTCGCAAGCGATACCTGGGTCGACCAGTCCGCGTCCCGCAATCGGGCGTGGGTTCGGGAGATGCTTGGTTAGCGCATCGCAATCCCTTACGCGGATATCTGGTATACTGAACCGAACTTTTAATTATTTTCGTTTATTTGAAGACTATGTGAATGGAAAAGGAAATTAAAACAGCATTCTATTATCACATTAAATTCTATATTTTTCACCATTAAACCAGTCCGTTGCAACAATTTGCCTTTGTATATTTAAATTTAAACAAAGCCTACAATAACATTAAACTTAACTGCTTTATATTTCACTACATTTAAGTAATGTATTAAAATAAAATATTCATGAAATAAATGGAGCGTTTTAATCAGAATTTCCTTGAACATTATCAAGTCATAATTAAACTCACTTGTTACAGCAAGGTTGACTGTTGTGACATTTTGAGTTACAAAGTAGATTTGGCTGATTTGCATAAACACATCTTCGTGGTACACTTCTTTGAACAGTTGCATTTTCTGAATCCTTGTCCACCAACTAAATAAAGCTTATTTACCACTTCACCTACACTTATTTCCTCCGTACCAACTTCTTCGGTGCTTAAAAGTTTTCTTTGCATAAGGTAAATTGGTTTCTTGTGTACAACGCTTTTAGTTTATCCAACTTAGTAGCAACTTCATAAAATTCTTCGTTTTTAATATCTGTGATAACGGCTATTATTGATCTTGGATCCATCTTCGCTCTGTCAATATCTGGTATTTTTATTCTAACATTTTGTCCGACTGTAGGTTTTTGGAACTTTCTAGAGGAAGTTGCTTTTATTTTCTTTGCCTGCTTTCTGTTTCACTTTTATTATAATTACCTTGCAATTCCAAATTAAGAGTTGGTTCCTGGTCTGTGTTTGAGTTTCATAGAATTATGCTAAATAAATGACCGCCAAAATATTTTAAACCTACATTTTCAATGAATAATTAAGATTTAAACACACACACTTACAAAGCATAATCACAGCCAAACAAAACAGACTTTTACCAATACGCGTCGGCAAATGCCAGCATTTACCGACATGGTTTGTTAAAAGCCCGAAATGGGAGCGTTTCCAAGCATTTTTCGGATTTTTACCACTTCACTATGGTAAGTTCTAGGATTTACTGGTAAAACCTAGGTTTTACCAGTCTTCAGACTTTTACAGTAACATATAAGGCAGAATGTTTATGAGGAGAATGTTAAAAAATATATCAATTTATGTTTGTAAAGCACCTCATTACTGAAATAAACAGATGGTGTTACTGCCGTTATTGCCTTCTGTCCTTGCGTGTTCACTTTAACTGAAGAAAATATAGGCGACATTCTGACTCAAATCTGCTACTCTAATTTTTAAAAAAAGGCACTCAACTGAAAGGTTTATTACCCACTTTTGTTGGCCAGTGCAACTACAGTTTATTTTACACATTAAAATTGGTATTTAAGCAATTTTGAAGTCTATTGTAAAGGTACAAGAAATTTTAAAGGATTTTTGCAATTACAGTTGAGACATGAAATAATTCGATTATTGAAAATGAATTGTAATTATTTATTAACGCACGTTTGTCAGAAAACGTGTAAATGATCATTTTTATTATTTTTTGTCAAAATATTACGTTCATGCAGTACCGGCATGCATTTTCAATGAGGAAAAATGAATCTCAATATATGTCACAATGAAATTTTAGTATAGTTCTAGGCCCTCTGACTCACTGGGTATGATGTTGTGTGGAAGCGCCATGCGATAATGCATCTCCCCTCCAATATTAAAGATGTAGAGAAGTGATGCACATACAACCAAAGGTATCCATAGCATCCATCGACGTAAATATATACCTCTCTTCTCAGTTTTATTACAAGCACCAGATGATGGAGCAGAAACGTCTGTCAAGAGTCCCTGAGGCTCCATCTGAAAAGCAGAAAGAAAAGTTTAATCACAACAAAAGACTTAAAATCTGAATACTAGGAAAAGAATGTGTGATGATTGGGTAAGCAGGTGAGATCCACCCTAGATATGTAGCCTAACCTTTGGCGCTCCGCCTCAGCAGCGTCTTTCCTTAATCTTTTTTTTACGTCTTGCGCATAATCAAGTCGTAAAGATTTTGACAAAATACAAAAATATGGGGTGCTCTGTGTATGGGCTGGTCTCACCGCCTTTCACAAATATTAATACAATTCGTGAAATTTTTCAAAATTTAAAATAGAAAAGGAATTATTTTTATAATTTTCCTAGATATAAAAATTTATGTCGATAAAAGCTCAGTAATTTTTTTCCATTTTTTGAAATCATAACAACTTAAACTAATTCCCTTATCGGAAAACAAATCCTAGAAGATACATATGCATTTGGTTAAACTGATGAAATTATGGACCCATTCCTTTCAACCAAAAGTAAGCATATATTAAAAACTTATTGTTTTGACGGCGTCACTAAATAGGCAAACAATTTAACGACCTTCACAGTTTTACTCCTCATACGATTTTCGAAACTCTAATTAAGCCACGTGGCACCAGAATTTAAAAAGGACCTTCATTTCCCTCTGAAACGTAAATATCTCTCACGTGCTTTAAGCCAGTCCTGCACTCTATTATACTGTGACAAGGTGACAATGGGATCCTACCTTTAGACAACTGACACTGCAAAAATATTTTAATTTACATATTATTTAATGGACTGCGTGATTCTTCACATCCGAAATATATAGCATAAATACGTTAAATAAAATGTCTTCAGTTTTACCGATTGAGCATGAATTTCTGTACATTTACGTAGAGCAGAATTAGATGCTTCAGTTTAAATTTATTATGAGAAGGCAGATAGAGACCGTCTTGTTTCCTTTCAATACCTAATTAAAATTTAAACAATTTCTTCTCGTAACTTAATTCCATTGTAATGCACGCTTGTACGTAACAGTGAAATGTTTAAGACATGTCGATGTGGCGAATAAGAAAGATGGAAATTTTTAGGCTTTTGTAGTGTTGTGGACATTGTCCACATTATTGGGTTTATTAGACGAAAACATTTCGAAAGATAAATCCTTTTCCTGTCCCTATCGTTGAGCAATGATCTCAGGCTCCGTGACTGAGATCATCTCTTTTAAACGGGTCCACCACGTCACTACTTCACCATCTCACGGTTTAAAACCTCTCTCCCAGTTCTACGAGAATGTCAGAATAAAATATTTTTCCGAAACAGAGGACAGACACGGTCTAAAATAATATTGAAGTCTACTGAACAGGGTTATGATTACACAGATTATATTTTTATTCTACTTTTCAGCACTGCAGCTCTCGCAACCGTTATCGCACATTGCCGTGATGACCGTTAGCACCGAAAGTTAATATTTCGCAGTTTCCCTACAGTTTAAACTAACTTATTACTATAAGAGTCTCGAAGTTGCGACCTCCAGCTTCTCAGCACGCCTCGCTCCTACTGAACATATTTCTAGATACACGACAAACATTTTGTCTAAAAATATTGTCAATTTTTCTTGGAATATTTCCTTCCAGTTCTTACAAAGAATACGGTTCTCCTGCAACTTCTCTCCTTCTTTTAATATCCTGAGTAATGGTATTGGGATTAAATAAGGTAAAGATCTGAATTCTTTTTCTTCGAATTACAAGACCCCCATACCTGTGTGCACACTCACTTCCTCTTAAGGATATGCAAAATAGCCTCCCAAACTTCCTGGGGATTACTGCAAACCAATTCCATCTTAATTACCCTGTTGACATTCCTACTTAATGTAAGCCACGCATCATGAAAATCTCATATTTTATTTTCGTCAGGTAGTGAAAAGGTTATTGGCTATTTTTCCACGATTCTGCTTATTATTCTTTTTGTGACCTTTTTGACGGGGGAATTTTCTTACAAAATTAAGCGACATATTTTCCACGACAGGTATGTACTTTGCAGAAGTTTTCAGACAGAAAATTTTCGCACAACATTAAGTATTTTCCGGTGAAATTTCCTGCTGTATATGACAGGCATCACATATCTGATACACAGATCCAATTTGCAGCGTAGCAAGATGAAGTTAAACGCGGTCAGTAGACTTTTTGTTTTTAGAACTGATGTTTCTGCAAGCTGGGTTAAGACGATTGAAGATAAGGCCTATGCGATTCTGCGTAAGCTCTATGTAAACGCTGAACTAATCTATTTCGAATTGCTTTTGCAAGCATGTTCAGGGCGTCGTAATTATTAAACCACCCATTACACCACATCAGAGTCCTTCAAGAGGAAGTATGTGTTAGGAAAATTTCAGCAGTCATTTATTATGACGGCTATTTATAAATTTATACAATAAATTTCTAACTCTTTGGTTTCAAATTTTTTTTCTAACTCTTTCAGTATCAGTGACATTCCACGAAACGGACCAGTACACAGATGACGCTGGAACTCAAAGCGCCAAATTAATTTCTTCTTAAGAATTATTATCATGTTAATAATTTACTTCAATTTAAAATATGTTGGTTTTAAATTGCCTCCAGTGTTTGCGAATGAGTTGTTTGAATTTGTAACTCACAAATTTACTTTACAATTTCTAGGCTTTTGCAGTTGTAGATTTTAATACACTTACCAGTGGTTTGTAATTTCTATTTCCAAAAGTATTGATCACCATCCTGAAACAAAAGAGAAACACGTTGGTTTCATTGCTTCTTGACCAATGCATATCAACAGAGAACTAAAAGTGTCTGTCAAACAGGGCATGAATAGTGGGAAAATTGGAGAAGACAGAAATGAGGAGTCGACAGTCATAAAACCGTTACGGAAATATCAGTGTAAGCCGTACTTCTGGAAGCTGCGAGTTCTACTGTGTTCATAAACGAATAGCTGAGGACCTTGTTCTTCTGGAACACGACGGCGCCTTACCGGGTTATCCGTTCCCGACTCTCTCAGACAAAATAATGGCTTCATAATGAAGGAGTTAACACTTGGAATCTTGAATGTGAGACCAACAATTTGTCCGAAATATCTGCGAACCGAGTACATAGTGATGCAGTACCTTATCCCAAAAGAATGGGATCATGAGAAATTTGGTCTAATATCACCAAATTGTTTAAAAGCCAAACTTTTTAACACATACTGATGTTCGTTAACTCCCCTGTTGGTGCCTCCACCTTGTCGTGTTAGGTGAGTTCAAGTACCCCAATGACCCGGAGAGCTATGCCGCCGGTAACATAGCTACTGGTAGGGTCACCCGTGGCGGACAGCTCGAAGGGTAGGGGTCAGACTAAGAGAGGCACTCTGGACCTCCAGTTTGGGGTCTGAGCGTCGGACTGACTCTCTGAACTTGGAAAAAATTTATTGTTACGAAAACTACTAGAGGAAAAACTGGACTGATAGAAGGACGACAACTAGGCAGGACACGGAATAGAAAATATTGGAGAAGGAATAAATTTTATCTAGGGACCTGGAATGCCCTATCTTTATATCGAGCAGGAGCACTTAGACTTCTACTTGACCAAATTGACATATACGAGACTGGAATTAGAGCAATACAGGAAATACGCTGGATTGGTCAAGGAACTCTAGAGAAAAAGGATCACACTCTATTTTACAGATTTTACATTCATTGTTCCGTGCATCATTGTAATTGTTTAAAAAATAACCAACACGATGTCACTTGTGGACTATCCTTTATTTTCATGGTTAGTCGTCATTCCTTCTCTACATGTTTCGAGCTTTCGGGAAGCTCATCATCAGGAGATCATTTTTCCTGTACAGTCAGCCTCTGGTATAGTGTGTAATCTTTGCTGTAGCCCTCCAGTTCTCCTACAGTCGGGAGCAGAACACGTAGGAGAACGGGAGGGCTACAGCAAAGATTGTACACTATACCAGAGGCTGACTGTACAGGAAAAATGATCTCCTGATGATGAGCTTCCCAAAAGCTCGAAACATGTAGAGAAGGAATGACGACTACCCATGAAAATAAAGGATAGTCCACAAGTGACATCGTGTTGGTTATTTTTTTAACTATATTTTACAGTTTTGACGGGAAACAACATAAGCTGGGAGTTGGTTTTGTTGTGAAGAAGATCTTTAAACATCTGGTCATGGACTTCAAGGCAATCAGCACAAGAATCTGTACCCTGAGAATTAAAGGAAAATTCTTCAATTATACAATTATAAA
>Ga0123354_10008726_pt1 | contig 15450 bp, 15 predicted proteins | sample TergutLab28metaG_2_FD_97872 | JGI IMG/M metagenome (GOLD analysis project Ga0123354, IMG submission 97872) | Labiotermes labralis P4 segment gut microbial communities from Petit-Saut dam, French Guiana - Lab288 P4 | ecosystem: Host-associated > Arthropoda: Insects > Digestive system > Gut ...
ACCGTGGGTACGCTGCCGCCGAAAGCGGTCGTCGTCTGCTGGACCACGATGCCCTTGACGAAGTTGGCGAAACCAACGCCGAAGACCAGCGCGGGCAGCAACGAGCCAATGGCGATCGCCCAGTCCCACCGCGTCCGCCAACCTTTGTCTTCGCGCTTGGAACGGTACTCGAAGGCGACACCACGTACGATGAGCCCCAGCAGAACCAGGAACAAGGGCAGGTACAACCCGGAGAACAACGAAGCGTACCAACCCGGGAAGGCGGCGAACATCGCCCCGCCCGCGGTCAGCAGCCAAACCTCATTGCCGTCCCAGTGTGGGCCAACCGTGTTGATGACCAGGCGGCGGCCTTGGTCGTTCTTACCCAAGAAAGGAACCAGCATCCCGACCCCGTAGTCGAAACCTTCGAGGAAGAAGAAGCCGATCCACAACACGGCGACGAGAAGCAGCCAGAGGATCTGGAGAGCGCTCGGAGCAGAAGCGGGAACATCAAGAATAGTCATGATTTTTCATCCCCTTTCTCAGTACGCGAAGGACAAAGGCTCGGCCTCGTCCTTCACCGACACGGTGACCTGCTCGGGCAACCCGAGCTTGATGTACTTCAGCATCAATCTGACTTCGATGACTGCCAGTACGGCGTACACCAGGGTGTACAGGATCATGGTCGCCCAGACCCACCACTGAGTCACCACCGATCCAGGCGAGACCGCCGTGGAGGTGGGTAACACACCGTTGACGATCCATGGCTGACGTCCCATCTCGGTGAAGATCCAGCCGAACGAGTTGGCGATCAGCGGCAGCAATGGCATCAACACCGCGATGACCGTCAACACCGGATGCGGTTTCGGTATCCGCTCCCCGCGAATGGCGATCGCGAAGAAGATGCCGCCCACAACGGCCAGCAACCCGATCCCGATCATCAACCGGAAAGACCAGAAGCTGACGCCGACATTGGGAATCACCCCGGCGCACGTGGAATCGTCACCGCAGACGATGCTGATCTGCGTCGCCTGCTGGCTGGCCGCGAAGGTGCCCTGCAGAGAATCGCTCGGCGGATTGACCAACACGCCATTGACAGCGTCCCACGTCTGATAGCCATTCTGCTGGAAGCCCTGCTCCAGACCGGAGATCGTCGGTACCTGGTTCGAACCGTACAACCAGTTCAGCAAACCGGGGAAGAGATCCACGCCCGGCAGAATCTGGAACGGCGCCTTGCCAGGATCGAACGACTGGGTGAGATTCTCGGCCGCCGCCATCTTGGTCGGCTGGGTCTGGACCATCTCCTTGCCCAGCAGATCACCGGTGACGACAGTGCAGACACCCGCGACGATGAGAACCCAAGCGCCGATCTTGGCGCCCTTGCGATAGGCCGACAAATCGTCCTTGGGGGCGTTCTCCTTGTTCCGCTTGATCAACAGGTAGAAGCACACCGCCGCCATGAAGGCGCCGCCCGCGATGAACGAGGCGGTGATGGTGTGAGGCCACTGGGTGAGGAAGACCGGGTTGGTCAACACCGGCCAGAGGCTCGTCAACTCGGCCCTGCCGACCTGGGCGTTGTAGGTCGCGCCAACCGGATTCTGCATCCAGGCGTTGGCGGCGATGATGAATATCGAGGAAATAAACGTACCGACGGCGGCCAACCAGATGGTCGTCAGGTGCAATCCCTTACGCAAGCGATCCCACCCGAAGATCCAGATCCCGAGGAACGTGGACTCCAGGAAGAAGGCGATGAGAGCTTCCAGGGCGAGAGGAGCACCGAAGATATCGCCGACAAACCGCGAATACTCCGACCAGTTCATGCCGAACTGGAACTCCTGCACAATCCCTGTCACAACTCCCATGGCGAAGTTGATCAGGAACAATTTCCCGATGAACTTCGTCAACCGAAGATAGGCATCTTTGCCTGATTTGACCCAGATGGACTGCAGCACAGCGGTCAATATGCTCAGCGAGATCGTCAGCGGGACGAACAAGAAGTGGTAAACCGTTGTTATACCAAACTGCCATCGGGAAATGGTATCCGGACTCATAGGGTGAACTTATCGCTTAATGGGACCGGATGCAACACTTATTTCACCGTTTACGCGTCCACGTCAGAAAACCTACGGGACGTTGGGCAGGCGTATGGAAGTCGTATGGATTGGCCGTGCGGACTTGCACCGTACTGTACGTCCATATAGTCTGCTATACGTGTGTACAGCCCAGTGGGCCGAACACCCGCTTTTGTCAGAACAACGAAAGGATCACCATGTCTGACAACGCTATTGAAGTTGTCGGTCTCGTCAAGCGCTTCGGACCAGTCCTGGCGGTCGATGGCCTCGATCTCACCGTGGCCACCGGCCAGGTCACCGGTTTCCTCGGCCCCAACGGTGCGGGGAAAACGACCACCATCCGCGTCCTGCTCGGGCTGTTGAAGGCCGACGCCGGCCAGGCCACCGTCCTCGGGGGCAACCCGTGGACCGACGCGGTCGCGCTGCACAAACGACTGGTGTACGTACCCGGCGACGTTGCTCTGTGGAAGAACCTCACCGGTGGTCAGATCATCGACGTGCTGTCCCACCTGGCCGGTGGCATCGAGCCCGCCCGGCGGAAGGAAATGCTCGAACGCTTCCAGCTCGACCCGACCAAGAAGGCGCGGACCTATTCCAAGGGGAATCGCCAGAAGGTCGCGCTGGTGGCGGCCATGGCGTCCCGCGCGGAACTGCTCGTCCTGGACGAACCGACCTCTGGCCTCGACCCCTTGATGGAGGGACAGTTCCAGGAGTGCATCAAGCAGGTCAAGGCGGAGGGCCGGTCGGTTCTGCTGTCCAGCCATATCTTCGCCGAGGTCGAGACCCTCGCCGATTCGATCTGCATCATCCGCGAGGGACACACGATCGAGCAGGGCACATTGGCTCAGATGCGCCATCTGTCCATCACCCACGTCCAAGCCGACGTCGACGGGAACACCGACGCGCTGGCGGGCCTGCCCGGGGTGCACGATGTCCGGGTCGACGGTACCCACGTCGGCTTCTCGGTCGACCAGGAGGCGCTGCCGAACGCCCTGAACGTCCTGGCCAGCCTCGGCGCCCGCTCCATCGCCGCCAACCCGCCGAGCCTGGAAGAGATTTTCCTCACGCATTATCATACGGATGTCGCGAAGAGCGAAGGGGTGGCGAAATGAGTGCGACCGCCCTCACGGCGCTGACTCCCGGAGTCGGGCGACAACGGGCGAGCCTCGCCAACCTCGGTGTGTTCACCCGGTTCACCCTGCGGCGCAACTGGGTCCGCTTCCTGGTGTGGTTCCTCGTCATCGTCGGCATGTTGGCGTTCATCGTCGACTACTACCAGACGCTGTTCGTCACCCAGACCGCGCTGGACGACTTCGTCAACACCGTCAACCAGCCATCGCTGATGTTCATGGTCGGCATCATCTCCAACCCGATCAGCATCGGCGGCGCCACCTGGTGCAAGGCCTGGATGTTCCTGTCAATGATGCTCGGGATCGGCGTCGTCTTCCTCATGACCAGGAACCTGCGCGGCGACGAAGACGAGGGCCGCGCCGAACTCGTCCGGTCGTACCCCCTCGGCATTCACTCCCGCCTGGCCGCGTCGGTGGTCCTGATGTCGGCGCTGTCCATCGTGGTCGCCGTCTTCAGCGGCCTGGTGCTCGCGGCGATGTCCCCGCTGACCGTGGGCGGGCAACCGATCCTGAACGCCGCCGGCGGTACGATGACCCAGGGCCAACTGGTCGAAGGGGCCTGGGTCTTCGGGATCTCCATCGGCCTCATGGGTCTGCTGGGGGTCGGCGTCGGTGCCCTGACCAATGAGATCTTCCCGTCGTCGAGCGCCGCCAACGGTGCGGGAGCCGGCCTTTTCGCGGTCTTCTACGTCATCCGCATGATCGGCGACCTGTATTCGACGGCCGACCCCGCGGCCCGTACCCTGGACTCGCACTGGGCGGTCTGGGTCTCCCCGATCGGCTGGGCCGAGCGGATGGATCCCTGGGGCGCCAACGCCTGGGGGCTGGCGATACCGGTGATCGTGCTCGCCGCTGTGCTGGTCGTCATCGCGTGGTTCATCCAGGTCCGCCGCGACCTGGACGCTTCGTGGGTGCGCTCGGGCGTGGGCAGCCCCCGCGCGTCGACGTTCATCCGGCGCCCCTGGGGCATGGGGGTCAGGCTGCAATGGGTCTGGCTGATCGTCTGGACACTCGGTGTCGTCCTCTTCGGATTCATCATCGGATCGGTCATCCCGACCATGAAGACCATGTTGGAACAATCCACCATGGGCGGCCTCGGTACCCTGACCATGACAGTCGACGGGCTCACCCGCATGCTCATGCTTCCCATGCTGGCCCTCATCGTCGGGATCTTCACCGCCTGGTCGTCGACCATGCTCCGCGCGGATGAGGCCCACGGCGTCCTTGAGTCCCAGTTGGCCGGCAGCGTCGGACGGGTGTCCTGGGCGCTGCAGCGGCTCGCCGTCACCTGGGTGATGACCGTCATCCTGCTGCTGCTGGTCGGGGCGTGCCTCGGCCTGTCGTACACGGGGCTCGACGGCGCCACGGTGGGGCTCGGTACTGTTCTGGGCACGGCCCTGATGTACCTGCCCGCCTGCCTCTTCCTGTCGTCGGTCTTCGTCCTCGGCATGGGGCTCTGGCCCCGGGCGGCCGTCGGCGTCACGTGGGCCGTCGTGGGCGCCCTGTGGGCGATCATGATCATCGGCCTCGCCTTGCGGATCCCCCAATCCGTGTTGAACGTCATGCCGTTCAACGTCGCCACGCCGAACTCGGGCGGGGCCATGTTCTGGATTCCCAACACCGGATCGGAGTGGCTGCCGATCATCGTCCTGCTGGCGGTGGCCGTCGTGTTCACAGTGGTCGGCCTGATCGGTTTCCGCCGCCGCAACATTCCGGTGTAGGCGGGCGTTGATCCGTACCCCGTGGCGGGGCGCGAAACGGGCATCTGGAACACTCCAGACCCCGGTTCGCGCCCCGTCCTGTTTGCGCGGGGCGTGAAGCGGGGTGTTGGGGCACCACAATGCCCGTTTCGCGCCCCGTGAAGGGTACGGGGGATACGGCGCGGCACCGGGGTACGGGTACCGGTACACTGGTATCCATCTTGATTCACGTTCTCGTGTGAAGGAGTACCCCCATGGGCCTCGTCATCGCTCTCATCGTCATCGTCGTCATCATCGTGATCCTGGCCGCGATCATGATCGGCGCGTACAACCGCATGGTCCGCGGCCGCAACCTGGTCGAACAGTCGTGGAACCAAATCGACGTCGAACTGAACCGGCGGTACGACCTCATCCCCAACCTGGTGAACACCATCAAAGGTGCGACCACCTACGAGCAGTCGACCCTCGAATCGGTCGTCGGGCTGCGCAACCAGGCCGCCGCACTGGCCGGGCAGAAGGCCGATCCCGCCCAGCGGGCCGAGGTCGAGGCCCAGTTGTCCCGCCAACTGCAGAACCTGGTCTCGGTCACCGTCGAGGCCTATCCCCAGTTGCAGGCCAACGCCGGTTTCATGCAGTTGCAGAATGAACTGAGCGAGATCGAGTCGCGCATCGCCAACGCCCGCAAGTACTACAACGCCAACGTCGGCAACTACAACACCATGATCGAGTCCTTCCCGAACAGCCTCATGGCGGGGATGGGCCACTTCGTTAAAGCCGAGTACTTCCAGATCCAGGATCCGGGCGTACGCGCCACCCCGGTGGTCGACTTCGGGCCGTCGGCCCCGGCCGCCACGCCCGGCGCCGTACCCGCCTTGCCCACGCAAGTGGATGCCCCCTTCGCCCAACCGCCAGCCCAACCGGGCGATTTCGCCCAGCCTGACTTCTCGCAGCAGTCCGGCGTACCCGACCACCCGTGAGACAACGCTCGCATCTGGTAGCCGCCGGGCTGGGCGTGGTCGTGGCCCTGTGTCTGACCACGGCCCTGATCGCCGGCCGCGGTGGGGCGGGCCAGCCGCTCCCGTACGCCACCCCGTCCCTGGGACCCGCGGTACCGACGGCGACGCCAACCACGCCGGTCCTCGAACCGGGCGAAACCATCTCGTTCCCACCCGTACCCTCGCCAACGCCGACCGACCGCAGCCTCACCAGCCCGGACCGCCTCGACTCGCCCCTTCCCCAGGTCAGCCCACCGGGCTTCGCCGATCCGCCAGCCGGGACCGGCTTGGACCGGTACACGTCGCAAACCCTGGACTGGGCGGATTGCACGTTGGAGGGAACCCACGGTGACTGCGCGACGGTACTGGTACCGCTGGACTACGGCGCGCCGGATGCCCAGGCCATCACGCTGTCCCTGTTCAAGCGTCCGGCCACCGCCACGCCGTACCTGGGCACCTTGTTCGTCAACCCAGGCGGACCGGGTGAGCCAGGGCGTGAACTGGCCGCTGGCAACAGCATCGACTTCGCGAAACTGGCGGGGTACGACATCATCGGCTGGGACCCGCGCGGTACCGGCGAGAGCACCCCGGTCGATTGCGGCGACCCGTCCGGCATCGACCGGGTCCTGGCGCTGGACTCCACTCCGGACACGCCAGCGGCGACACAAGCCCTGTTCGACGGCTGGAAACAGTTCGGGCTGGACTGCCTGGCCCACTCCGGACCGCTGCTGGCCCATGTCTCCACCCAGGAAACGGTGGCAGACCTGGACATCCTGCGGGGACTGGTCGGCTCGGCGAAGCTGAACTACCTCGGCTACTCGTACGGCACCCTGATCGGCGCGCTGTACGCCCAGACCTATCCCGGGTTGGTGGGCCGGATGGTGCTCGACTCGCCGGTCAACATCACCGACGACGACTCGATCAGCCAAGCGGCCGGGTTCGACCAGGCCCTGGACACCTATGCCGCGTGGTGCGCCCGCAGTACGTGCGGGCTGGGCAGCACGGCACCGGCGGTCATCGCCGCCATCACCGCGCTGCTGGACCAGCTCGGCACCCAGCCGCTGCCAGCCGGCGACCGCCACCTGACCCAGAGCCTGGCCGTGGACGGCATCAGCTTGTACCTCTATTTCGACGAGTCCGCCTGGACGGACCTGACGCACTCGATCCAGTGGGCGCAGCAGGGCGACGGACGCTACCTGCTGGCCGCCGCCGACGCGATGTGGGGCCGCGACACCACTGGCAACTACGCGCTCTTCCCCGCCTTCGCCGCGATCGGCTGCCTTGACAGCGCCGACTCCGGCATCGCGGGCGCCGAGACTGACTGGGCCGAGGCGAAGGCCAGTGCCAGCGTTTTCGGTACCTATTTCGGCATCGATGCCACCTGCGTCCAGTGGCCAGTCAAACCGGTCGACCTGCCGGTGATCCACGCCGCCGGCGCTGCGCCGATCCTGGTGGTGGGCGCCACCGGCGATCCCGCTACGCCGTACGCCTACGCCCCCTGGATGGCCGGGCAACTGGCGTCGGGGGTTCTGCTCACCTACGACGGTGCCGGGCACGCCACGTCCTTCAACGGCCGCAGCTCCTGCGTCGACACGGCAGTCGCCGCGTACCTCACCGGAGCGCGGGTACCGCCCAACGGGTTGTACTGCACGTGAGACACCGGTACCCCGGTCCCGGTACAATGACACGGTGATTCCGCGCTGGCCAGTTGTGATCTTCGACATCGACGGTACTCTGGTCGACTCGGTCGGGCTGATCGTTGGTTCCTACCAGTACGCCTTCCGGACCGTCCTCGGCCATGAATGGGACGAAACCGAGATCAAAACCTGGATCGGGCAGTCCCTCTACGGGGTTATGCAACAACACTTCCCCGATCACGCCGACGCGCTCTTCCGGGCGTACACCGAGTGGGTCGAAGCGCACACCGCCGAATCGATCCGGGCCTACCACGGCATCGCCGAGGTGGTCCAGGCGCTGGTCGCGGGCGGGGTACGCGTGGGGGCGGCCACGTCGAAGCGCCGAGACCAGGCCCAGTGGGCGCTCGACCTGGGACACCTGACCGATCTGGTACCCCTCACGGTCGCCCACGAGGATGTGACAACCCACAAGCCGGACCCCGCGCCGCTGCTCCTCGCCGCCCAGCGACTCGGCGGCACGCCGGACACCACGGTGTACGTCGGCGACGCCGTGGTGGACATCCAGGCCGCCCACAACGCCGGCATGGCCTGCGTCGGCGTCAGTTGGGGCGCCGGGGTACGCCAGGAGTTGGCCGACGCCGCCCCGACCGCCCTGGTCGACACCCCCGATCAGTTGCGGGCGGTACTGCTGCCATGACCCCGGCGCCGGGCCCGCGATTTCCGCGCCTTGGCGGGTACCAGCCACTATCCTTGACACCATGATTGTGCTCGAACTGATGTGGGTCTGGCCGGACACCCTCATCTTCATCGCCGTCACCATCGCGGTCGCGATCATCCTGCACATCTTCGTGGTCACCATCATCAAACGGGCCACCAAACGAGTCCGCTCGATGGCCGCACAACCGGAGGGTGCCTTCGGCCACCGTGCCGCCACCGCCATCGGACGGGCCTCCGGGGCCAAACCGGGGCGTACCGTCGTCCACGCCACGGCCCTGGCCCATCTCCTCAAATCGATCTGGACCTTCGTTCTGGTCATCGTCGTCGTCCTGACCATCCTGTCGACGCTCGGGGTGTCGCTCAGCCCGATCCTGGCGTCGGCCGGCATCGGCGGTGTGGTCCTGGCCTTCGGCGCGCAGTCCCTCATCAAGGACTACCTGTCGGGCATCTCGATGATCGTCGAGGACCAGTACGGGGTGGGCGACCTGATCACGGTCGGCGACGTGACGGGTACCGTCGACGACGTCACCCTGCGGATCACCAAGCTGCGCGACAACAACGGCATGATCTGGTACATCCGCAACGGCGAGATTCTCCGGGTGGGCAACATCTCGCAGGGCTATTCCACGGGACTGATCGACGTACCCGTGGCCTACGATGCCGACGTCAACCGCGTGACCGAGGTACTGAACGCCGTCGTGGACGAGGTCTCCAACGACGAGTCGCTGGCCGCCAAACTGCTGGAGCCGCCGCAACTGCTCGGCGTGGAGTCCATCACCGCCACGACACTGACCATGCGGATTCTCATCCGGACCCCGCCCAATCAGCAGTTCGCCCTCGCCCGGGACATCCGCGAACGGGCCATGGCGGCGCTGTCGGCCGCCGACATTCCCGGTCCGGCGGTCCTCCCCTTCGCCGTCACCCCGCCGGCCGCGCGCCCATGAGGAAAGCGATCGCGATGATCGCCGGGTCAATCGTCTCGGTCCAACTCGGGTCATCCATCGCGAAGTCCCTCTTCCCGGACGCCGGACCGATCGGCATGGTCTGGTTGCGGGTCACTGCGGCGGCACTGATCCTGACCGTCGTGGCCCGCCCTCGCTTGCGCGGGCACACCCAGCGCGATTGGTTCGTCCTCGGGCAGTACGCCGTGGCCCTCATCGCGATGAACGTCACCTTCTACCAGGCCATCGCCCGGATTCCGGTCGGCTTGGCGGTCACCATCGAGTTCCTCGGCCCGCTGGCGGTGGCCATCGTCAAAAGCCGCGGCGCCAAGGACCTGATCTGGGTCGGTCTGGCCGCCGCCGGCGTGGTCCTGCTCGGCGGCTCGCCCGGCTCGCTGACCTGGGCCGGGGTGGGCTTCGCCCTGGCGGCGGCCGCCTGCTGGGGCGCGTACATCCTGATCGCGCCCCACGTCGGTGCGCGCTGGTCGGGCGCCCAACCGGTGGCGCTGGCCAACATCGCCGGCTCGGTCGTCCTGATCGCCCCCGCGTTGATCCTGCACGGCGCCGTCTTCACCCGGCCCTGGGTCTGGATCGCCGGCCTCGCCCTCGGCCTGCTCAGTTCCGTGCTGCCGTACGGCCTGGAACTGGCGGCCCTGCGGACCCTCGACCAGCGCGTCTTCTCGATCATGATGTCGGTCGAACCCGCCGTCGCCGCCCTGTGGGCGCTCATCATCCTGGGCGAGAAGCTGAGTCCGACCGATCTGGTCGCCATGGGGTGCGTCATCGCCGCCTCGGTCGGGATCACCTGGACGACGAGCCGCCAGCGGTACCGGGCACGACAAGTCAAAACCACCGACGCCGAGGGGGCCGAACCATGACGCTGCCATCAGGCCCAGCCGGTTTGACGCCATTGTCGGCGCCGGTGAAGGCCCGGCGCAAACGCCAGAATCGCGTCATCGTGGCCGTGGTGGTGATGGTGCTGGTCCCCGTACTGGCGATCGGCGGCGCCTACCGTTACGCCACCGCCGAGGTACGCGCGTGGGCCGCCCACCAGGCCATCTCCTTCAACACGCCGACCAGCGTCCACCTGGACTCGCCGGGTGACTACGTGATCTGGACGACGCTCGCCACCGCCGACTGTACGGTCAGCTTCGGCCAGCAGGCCGTGGCAGTGGCCCCGCCGGTAGCCGGATCGCCCATGGAAGAGGCCGGGTTCTTCGATTCGGGGTCCTTCACCGCCTCTGCCAGCGGCGAGTACACGGTGACCTGCTCATCGAGCCAGACGGACGGCTACGCGATGGTATCCACCGCTTCCCCGCTGGGACGCATGACGGTCGTCCTGCTGCTCGGCTTCGCCATCGGCCTGGCCGGGTTCATCACCGGACTGGTCCTGCTCATCACCGGCCTGATTCGCAACGCCGACGACAAGCGACGACTGGCTATGCCGCCGGGCGGCCAGCCCACCAGTCCAACAGTTCCTGGGTGGCCGCCTCGGGGCTGACCGGCCCGCGGTCGAGCCGCCGTTCGAGCAGGAACGAGTACGCCTTCCCCACCGCGGGGCCAGGACCGATGCCGAGGACCTCCATGATCTGGTGGCCGTCCAGATCCGGGCGGATCGCATCCAGTTCCTCCTGGGCGGCCAGTTCGTCGATTCGCCATTCCAGTTCCTCGTACGCCCGGCGCAGCCGTTCGGCTTTCGCCTTGTTGCGGGTGGTGCAGTCAGACCGGGTCAGAATGTGCAGCCGTTCGAGCTCGCCACCGGCGTCGTGAACGTAGCGGCGTACGGCGGAGTCCGTCCACCCTCCCTCGCCATAGCCATGGAACCGCAGATGCAGGGTGATCAGTTCCGTCACCGATGCGACAACCTCGTGGGGGTACTTCAGCGCGGTCAGGCGCTTGGCTGCCAGCTTGGCACCCACGACGTCGTGGTGGTGAAAGCTGACCTGCCCGTCCGGCCCCAACCGGCGGGTCTTGGGTTTGCCGATGTCATGCAGCAGGGCCGCCAGCCGGTTGACAATGTCGGGGTCGTGGTGGCGGGCCTTCTCCAGCGCAATGGCCTGGTCCAACACCGTCAACGAATGCTCGTAAACATCCTTGTGGCGGTGGTGTTCGTCGATTTCCAGGCGCAGGGCCGGCAACTCGGGCAAGAAAATCTCCGCCAGCCCGGTTCGTACCAGAATGTCCACGCCGACCCGCGGCGTATCGGTCAACAGCAGCTTGGAGAACTCGTCGCGAATCCGCTCGGCGGAGACGATGCGCAAACGTTCGGCCATACCCATCATGGCAGCGATGATCTCCGGCAGCGGACGGAAACCGAAACGCGCCGCAAACCGGGCCGCCCGCATCATCCGCAACGGGTCGTCCGAGAAGGACATCTCGGCGGTACCGGGGGTGCGGATGATCCCTTCGGCCAGATCGGCCTGCCCCCCGAAGGGATCGATCAACCGCCCATCTGACAGATCGACTGCCATCGCGTTGATGGTGAAATCGCGGCGCCGAAGGTCTGCCTCGATGGCGTACCCGAACTGGACCTCGGGCTTGCGCGAGTCGGGACCGTACGCGTCGGCCCGGAACGTGGTGACTTCCACCCGCCACTGGCGACCACCGGCCCGCACGAGCGTACCGATGGTACCGAAAGCCCGGCCCATGTCCCAGATCGGGCCACCCAGCGTCTTCAGGATCGCCTCGATATCATCCGGGCGGGCCGAGGTAGTGAAATCCAGATCCGAAGACTCGATCCCCATCCACGCGTCGCGGACCGGACCGCCCACCAGGTACAACGAGTGCCCCGCCTTGGCGAAGGCCCGCATCAGGGGGTCCGTCACCGGGGCGAGACGGGCAAGCTCACGTTCCAGAACCGTCATTCAATGCTCCGACAAGGTGGGACACTCCAAACCGTCCCCCTTGTCTCAGCCTCAAGCGGCGACGACTTCCACCGGGATGTGGGCCGTGACGGCATCGTGCAGTTTGATGCCGATCAGGTGGGTACCCAGAGTCTTGATGGGCTTGGCGAGCTGGATGCTGCGCTTGTCGATCGCCGGACCGCCGGCCGCCTTCACGGCCAGGGCCAGACTGGCGTGGGTGACCGAACCGAACAACGTACCGGTGTCGCCGGCCCGTGCCTTGATCCGAACCGTCAGACCCTCAAGCTGGCTGCGCACCTCCTGCGCGTGATCGATGCCGCGAATCTCCCGGGCGTCGCGCGCGCGCTTGATTCCAGCGATCTGTTTCTCCGCGCCCCGGGTCCACACGATGGCCCGGCCCTGCGGCAGCAGGAAGTTCCGGCCGTACCCCGCGCGGACATCGACGATGTCGCCGGCGATACCAAGCTTGTCGACCGCAGTCGTGAGAATGAGTTTCATGTCGTCTTGTCCTTCCTCAGCGGCCCGACGTCGCGTACGGCAGCAGCGCGACCTCACGGGCGTTCTTGACCGCCTGGGCGACCTTGCGCTGGTCCTGCACCGTCAGCCCCGTCACCCGGCGTGACCGGATCTTGCCCCGGTCGGAGATGAACTTGCGCAAGAGCGCGACATCCTTGTAGTCGACCGGACCGATGTGAATCGTCTTCACCGGTACGATCTTCTTCTTCATGATTGGCTTGCGTGCGGCCATTGTGGTGCTCCCTTTCTTGAGCCCGGCATGGTGCCGGAATGTGCCTGGTGGCTCCGTACGGCACAGAGCCTGTCCTGCGGTTCAGGACTGGTGGTGGATCAGAACGGCGGCTCGTCGGACTGGGCGGACGCCCAGGGATCGGCCGCTGGTGCTTGTGGTTCGGCTGGCGCCGACCAGCCGGCGGAACCGGACTGGAAATTGCCGCCCGATGACGGATTGCGCGTCACCTTGGCGGTGGCGTACCGCAAAGCCGGGCCGACCTCATCGACCTCGACCTCGAAGACCGTCCGCCGCTCGCCGGACTGAGTCTCGTACGACCGGGACTTCAGCCGGCCCTGGACGATGACCCGCATCCCCTTGGTCAACGACTCGGCCACGTTCTCCGCGACCTGGCGCCAGACCGAGCAGTTGAGGAACATCGCCTCGCCGTCTTTCCACTCGTTCGACATCCGGTCGAAGGTCCGTGGAGTCGACGCCACCGTGAAATTGGCCACGGCCGCCCCCGAAGGAGTGAACCGCAACTCGGGATCGCCGGTCAGATTACCGACGACTGTGATAATTGTTTCGCCCGCCATGACAAATCCTTGTCTGAATATCAGTGACTCACGTATGAACCAGACCTACGACACGCGCAGATCATGCGGCTTCGGGACGGAAGACCTTGGCCCGCAGCACTTTTTCGTCGATACCGAGCCGACGGTCGAGTTCCTTGACGACGGCAGGTTCCGCCTCCAGGTTGACCACGACGTACGTCCCCTCGGACTTCTTCTTGATCTCGTAGGCAAACCGGCGCCGTCCCATCACATCGATGTTGGTGACGACTCCGCCGGCCTTGGTGACCGGCTTCAGGTGGTTGTCGATGATGCCGGATACCTGACGGTCGTCGATATCGGGGTCAAGGATGACCATGACTTCGTAATTACGCATTCGCGTTGTCTCCTCTGGACTATCGGCTACGGGGAGGTCCCGCAGCAGGAGAGTGCGGCATGTACGCCGAAGGGTTAGTTTAGCCTGCCCGGTCCTGCTGTGTCACTTTACGCTGGCCGCCAACTCCCGACGAAGGTTGTGCACAGGGCACTCGGCGAATCCGGCGTCAGTGTTCCTGGCCGAAATCCGTACCGAACCCGCGGCGTTCGTCACGGGCCAGTTTCTTGTGGTCATGGGAGATGATGCCCAGGATGATCACGGCACCGAGGCCGACCAGCGCCACCACCATGAAGACCATTCGTACCGTGGCCCACCGGGCGTCGACCGTCTGCAGAAAGACACCGTTCGAGGTCGCCGCGTCAACCGGCGTGGATGAGTCGTTCGGTACCGGCGCCAGAGCCGAGGCTGTGGGCGTGGGCGTCGGCGTGAGCGACGGGGTCGGTGTCGCCGGGGCGGTGATCGCCCCGGTCGCCGTGATCGTGCTGCCCTCATAGACCTCGTCGCCGGCGAACGACGCGGTCACCGTGAAACTGGCGGGGAAATCGGGGGCGTCCGGGAAGGACATCATCGCCGCGAAAGTACCGTCGGCACCCGTAGCGACGATATTGTCCACATCGCCGTAGTCCGCGCTCAGCGTGACCATGGCCGAGCCGATCGGCGTTGTACCTGAAACCAGTTTTCCGGTGATGGCCACGGTCGTACTGGGGTTGGCGCTCTTCGGGTTCAGCGACAGCGTCAGAGCGGTCGCGGCCTTGGCCGGGGCGGCAATCGTCACGTCCACCCGGTCGGCGGCCGCCAGGTATTGGGAGTCGCCCGCCCACACCGCGCCAACCGTGTAGGTGCCCGGGTCGGGCCGGGCCAGAGCGTACGAGAAAGTGCCGTCGGCATTGGTGAGGGTCGCCGCCTGGTAGACGTCGTTCAGATAGAGCGAGACCATCAGTCCGGCCACGCCAGCCCCGTCGGCGGTTTGTACCACGCCGCTGACATTCATAGTGGAATCGGTGACATCCGCCGGGGACAGGACCATCGAGAGAGCCTCAGCGGGGTCTTGGGGAACCGGCGCCGCGGACGCTTCGGCCGCACCCGCCATGGCGATGGCGCACACCGCCGCCAGGACGAAACCAGCCAACGTCCGACGCCCCTGTGTCACTCTTCCCACGCTTCACTCCGTCCTGGTCTCAACGCCTGGTGGCGACGACATCGCCGTTCCCTGAGGGCGAATCCCACGAGGCCGAGGAGCCAACCTCGCGCCGACGAACGAGCCGAAAACCCACTACAGTGAGTTCATGACCATCCTCGACGCCACGGCAACTCCAGCCTGGAACCGACTGACCGATCTCGCCCGCTCGTTCGATCCCGACCTGCGACGGTGGTTCGCCACCGACCCGGATCGTGTCGACTCGCTGACCTTCACGGCCGGTGACCTCCACGTTGATCTGTCCAAAAACCTTACCACGCCATCTGTGACGAACGCTTTGGTGGATCTGGCTTCCCAGGTGAACTTGATCGCGCGACGCGACGCGATGTTCGCTGGGGAACGCCTCAACGTCACCGAGAACCGGTCGGTGCTCCACACCGCCTTGCGCCGGCCCCGGGGCGACCACCTGAGCGTGGATGGCGTCGATGTGGTGGCCGAGGTCCATGAGGTGCTGGACCGCGTCTACGATTTTGCGCGGAAGGTCCGGTCGGGGGCCTGGGTGGGTGTCAGCGGCCGGCGTATCCGTACCGTCGTCAACATCG
>Ga0123354_10008729_pt1 | contig 15448 bp, 13 predicted proteins | sample TergutLab28metaG_2_FD_97872 | JGI IMG/M metagenome (GOLD analysis project Ga0123354, IMG submission 97872) | Labiotermes labralis P4 segment gut microbial communities from Petit-Saut dam, French Guiana - Lab288 P4 | ecosystem: Host-associated > Arthropoda: Insects > Digestive system > Gut ...
GCATGAGGCCAATTCCGTTCACCTGATCAGCGCGGAGGGTTGTGTACCAGGATTTAGCCGGAAACCGCCATTATTGCCAAATCATGGTACATAACCTTCCACTGGAACCCTGACGGTCCAAGTTGTCGTCATCCACGTCCGTAAATGGGACAAAGACGTGCCTCAAAGCCGGTTGATGGTTGTGACCGGCCGGTTGACATGCCGAGCCTGGAGCTTGTCTCACGCGAGATATGGAATTTAATCAGAAATCTGCCGTTTTTGGTCGGTTTAGTGATGAAATTCCAGATCTCGCGAACAGGCCCACCCGGACAGAACCGAACCACCAGCCCCAACCCGGCGCTGACTGTCGGGTTAGTGTCACCAAATACGGCGTGTCGAGGCCCCAGACCGGGAACAACTCGACAGTCAACGCACGGTGGCGGTCACGACATCCAACAACCACCCACGCATACTCCCGAAGCCCCGGAATTCGCTTAATGACCACCCCGGCGCTGGCGCGTCACCCATCCAGAATGCTATAGCCGAGCGCCCAGGGCCGGGCTTGTTACCACTTCGGTTCCTGACACTTGTGGTAAGTACGCCAGCGAATTGGCGACGCCCACCGCCGACTCCGGATCTGTTAGGAAGACGCATGTCGGGCCCGATCCCGAGAGCACACCACCCAAGACACCTGGCTGTCGGCGTCCAACAGCAAGGGTCTCTGCCAGCTCGGGACGCAGCCGGATTGCTGCTGCCTCCAGGTCGTTGGTCAATGCGGCGCCGACGGCCTGGGCGTCCCCAATCGCAATTGCCGCGCACAAATCGTCCAGGGGGGTGAGTTCCCGGCCACCGCCCATCTGGTCGAAAGTGTTAAACACTGCGGCTGTGCTAAGACCGGTTCCTGCGAAGGCGAGCACCCAGGTGAACTCACAGCCAACCGGCAGGGGTGTCAGGATGTCTCCATGCCCGGTAGCGTTCGCAACACCGCCCATCAATGCAAACGGTACGTCGGCGCCGAGCTGGCGTGCCAGTGCGAACATATCGTCGTCGCCCACCGAAAGACCCCACAATTCGCGACAGCCCACCAGCGCCACAGCCGCGTCGGCTGAGCCACCGGCCATGCCACCAGCCACCGGAATCGACTTGGTCAGCGTCATGTGAACGCCGAGGTCGGGGCGTCCAAAACTATCGCGCAACAACCGAGCTGCCTGCCCTGACAGATCGTTGCCGTCGGTTGGCACCAGCTCTGCTTGGCGCCCCAAAACTGTCACCTGGATTACACCGGGCGGGGCAGGGCGGCAGACGATCTGGTCATACAAACTAACGGCAGTGAACACGGTGTGCAACTGGTGGTAGCCATCGGCCCCACGCGGTGCCACCTGCAGAGCCAGGTTCACCTTGGCGGCGGCACTGGCGGTCACATGATCGCCGGCGATCATATCCAACCGGCAAACCACATGCGCAACTGCCAAGCCCATGTGGGCATGGTGGTGTCGCTAAGGATCGGCAGGATGAACGCGAAGTTCAAAGTGATAAGAGCGACCGCCCCGCCGACGATCCATGCCCTAACTGAGCGACGCCGGTGGCCTGGTGGTCCCAAGATCTTGGCGAAACACATAGCCAGAATCGTCGCCGTGAACGGGATGATCATTATCGCGTAGAAGAAAAACACTGGCCGGTCGGCGTTGGGGAACCAGCCGATCCATGTGGCCGCACCGGCGAGCACCGGCACGGCGAAGCGCCAATCGCGCCCGAACACCCAGAAGATCAGGCCGGCGAATAGCGCGATGGCTGCCATCCACCACAGGAACGGGGTGCCAAGCCCGGTGATCACCGTCATGCATGTGCCGTTGGTGTTTGTCGGGCAGCCGGGCGTGCCGGGGGACTGGAGCCACTGGACAGTGTCGACGCCGCCCGTGTCATTTGGCACGGTCCAGGTCTGCACACAGGTCATGACGCTATCCACTGGGCAGCCCGGGGTACCGGGCGGTATCGAGCCCGTGTACTCGATGCCGATGGTGCGGGCGACGACGATCCAACCTAAGGGGTAGGCATTGTATGGGTGGGTCTGCTGCGTGATCCAGACGCCGGTGTGGAAGTCCCAGATCCAGACGTGATAGTTCCACAGCGATGCCAAGGCGTCACCCAACCAGTTACCGAACAACTTGTCAAGGACGTGCACTGACTGGGAGTTCGGGTGCATCTGCGCCCAGTTGCGGTTGTAGGCACCGGTGGACATCAGCCAGCCGGCCCACGTGGCAATGTACGTGACGATGGCCAGCAGCACTAGCAAGATGAACGATAAGGGGGCGTCCCAAAGCAAGGAGAACCAGGAGCGCTGGCCAGCGCCAGCGGTGCGGCGGGCGCGCCAGTCGAAAACCACGGTGAGCACGCCCATGACGGCAAGCACATACATGGAGTTCCATTTGCAGCCGCACGCCAGCCCGAACAGGATGCCGGCAGCAAGGCGCCACGGGCGCCAGATGAGCAGCGGCCCGAACTTGCCACCAAGGTTGTCGAGGTTATGGCGGTCCAGGTGGCTGGCTAATCGCCGTCGGAACTGGTCGCGGTCGGCGACGACGGCAGCCACCGCCATGACGGTGAACATCGCCTGGAAAATGTCTAGCAGGGCGATGCGGCTCATCACGTAACTCAGGCCGTCCACGCAAACCAGGAACCCGGCGAGCGCCCCGACGACGGTGCTGCGCGACAGCCGGCGTGCCAGCCGGATGACAGCAGCGACCATGAGGCACCCGCAGACACAGCTCATGAAGCGCCAGCCAAACGAGTTCATGCCGAACATCCACTCGCCGATGGCTATCAGATACTTGGCCATCTGGGGGTGAACTGGCGAATCGGGCGTAGTCAGCCAGCCATTGGTGACGCCGTTGGCAATCTGGTCGTTGGCGTTGTCCGGCCATTTCATCGCGTAGCCGAAGTGCAGCACCGACCACGCCTCCTTGGCGTAGTACGTCTCGTCGAACACGATCTTCGGTGGCACCGCCAGGCGGGGGAAGCGGATGCCAAAAGCTAACAGCGTGATGATAACCGTGAGAAGCCAGCTGAATGGCTCGTCGCGGTGCAGCGGGTAGTCGTCTCGCAGGCGGTCGACGGTGCGCCAGCCCGGTGTCCAGGGAAGCTGGCCTCCCTTGGCCTTGCCCACGATGGGCAGGCGGTCGAGCAGGCCGGAGACGAATGGCATCACATCAGTTTACTGCCCTGCGACCGGACTTGGTCCAGCGGTGGGGCAGCGCCACAATTGTTAGGTGACCAATACCGGAAGGCTGATACTGGCGGGCACCCCGATTGGGGACGCCCAGGACGCGTCCGCCCATCTGCGGGAGTGCCTGGCGACGGCCGATATTGTGGCGGCCGAGGACACGAGGCGCCTGCGCACGCTGTGTGCCCGGCTGGGCGTCAGTGTGACCGGCCGTGTGGTCAGCTACTTCGACGGCAACGAGGCGGATCGCACCCCCGGCCTGGTGCGCGAACTGGTGGACGGCGCCACCATCGTGCTGGTGACGGACGCCGGCATGCCCGGCGTGTCCGATCCTGGCTACAGATTGGTGCGCGGCGCCATCGATGCCGGTGTGAGCGTTGAGGTTGCGCCTGGCCCGTCGGCGGCGCTGGCGGCGCTTGTGGTGTCTGGGCTGCCGGTACGGCGCTTTTGCTTCGAGGGCTTCCCGCCGCGCAAGTCGGGGGAACGGCGCCGGCATCTGGAGTCGCTGGCAAGCGAGGCGCGCACAATGATCTTCTTCGAGGCGCCACACCGGCTAGCTGATTTTTTGGACGCCGCCGCGCAGGTGTTTGGCGCCACCCGCCAGGGCGCGATCTGCCGCGAGCTGACCAAGCCACACCAGGAGGTGGTGCGAGGCAGCCTGTCAGAGCTGGCCGATTGGGCCAATGGCGAGGTTCGTGGCGAGATTTGCGTGGTCATTGGCGGGCTCGAGGACGATGCCGCAGATGAGCCAGCCGCCATGGCGGCGGCACTGGACATGGTGCGGGTGGCGGTTTTGGCTGGCATGTCCACCAGCACAGCTGTGGCCCAGGTGGCCAAAGCGTTGGGCGTGGGGCGCAAGAACCTGTACAACCTCATTGTCGCCGATCTTCCAGCACCGGCAGAGACCCAACACCGTGTGGACATTGGCGCCAAACTTGCCGGCCTAGGGTTCCCAGACATGCCATCGCCACTGCCGCGGCCGGTGACAGACTCGCACACGCATATGGATTCCGTGGCGGAGATCACCGGGTTATCGGCCGAGGACAACCTGGCGGCGGCAGCCGCTGTGGGCGTCACCCATGTGGTGCAAATCGGTTGCGACGCCGAGGAGTCTTCCTGGTCAGAGAGCTTCGCCGCCAGCCACCCGCAGGTGGTAGCAGCCGTTGCCATCGGCCCGAACGATGCTGCCCGGCTTACCGACCTTGAACTCGACAGACAGCTGGTGGTCATCGACAAGTTAGCCGGTGCTGGGCCGCACGTGCGGGCCGTTGGCGAGACCGGCCTGGACAACTACCGCACCCGCGACGACGCCGGGCGCGGGCGTCAGCGGCGAAGCTTTAAGGCCCACATCGCCATCGCAGCCGAGCGCGGACTGACACTGGCCATCCATGACCGTGAGGCCCACGACGCCATACTGCGCACACTTGATGACGCGCCCAGGCGACCACCACGGGTGATCATGCACTGCTTTTCCGGCGACGATGTGTTCGCCCGGGCCTGCCTTGAACGCGGCTACTGGCTGAGCTTCCCCGGGACGATCACATTCAGCAACGCTGACAACCTGCGGGCAGCGCTGGCAATCACCCCAATCGACAAGCTGCTTGTCGAAACCGACGCGCCTTATCTGACGCCGGTACCTGCCAGAGGGCGTCCCAATGCCAGCTACTTGATCGCTCACACGGTGCGCTACATCGCAGAGCTTCGCGGTGACGACCTGGGTGTGCTTTGCGACGCCCTGGCAGCTAACGCCGCCGCCGCATACGGCGGAGTCTGGGGGGCGCCGTGAGCCCCCTGCTCGGGCCGGCCGATGTGAGGGCCCTGGCGGCCAGCATTGACTTGCACCCGACCAAGCGGTGGGGGCAAAACTTCGTTGTGGACGCCAACACCGTGCGCCGGCTGGTGACCATCGCCGGGATCACTCCTGGCGATCGCGTGCTTGAGGTTGGCCCGGGGCTTGGCTCTTTGACGCTTGGACTGCTGGATGCCGGGGCCATCGTTACCGCCATCGAGATCGATGAGGCTCTGGCTGGGCTGCTGCCACAAACTGTCGCCACGCGGCTGCCGGGCGCCGACCTGACGGTGATTTGCGCTGACGCCCTGCGGTGGGCGTCCCCAATCGATGGGGCAAGCCACCTGGTGGCAAACCTGCCGTACAATGTTGCGGTACCGGTGCTGTTGCACTTGCTGGGCCAGTACCAAGGAATTGCAGACGGCCTTGTCATGGTGCAGTTGGAGGTCGCGCAGAGGCTAACAGCAGCGCCCGGCTCGCGCGTCTTCGGGGCGCCGAGTGCGAAGCTGGCTTGGTACGCGCAAGCCAAGTTCGCCGGAACGGTGCCGGCAAGTGTGTTCTGGCCAGTGCCCAACGTCGGCTCCGGCCTGGTGCGATTCACGCGCCGGGTAGAACCGGTCGGTGATGTGCGCCAAGAGGCGGTTTTCGCCCTGATCGACGCGGCCTTTTCGCAGCGGCGGAAGATGCTGCGGTCGGCGCTGTCGCCATTGGGTGACGCCCAAACGATAACCCAAGCATTGGCGGCAGCAGGTGTGGCACCAACGGCCCGGGGCGAGACCCTGAGCATAGAGCAGTTCGCGGCGGTGGCAAGCGCTCTGAGTACAATATAATTCATCGATATAACGTTGAATCTTCAAGCATATTCCCGTATGCTAAACGCATGAGGCTGAACAAGATAAGGCATTTGTGCCTAGGATGCGCTGTATTCGGATTGACACTGACGGGTGTCACCCCACCGATGGCCATGGCGGTTGATGAACCGGCATATCAGAAAGTAGTCGATCCACCGACCTACCATGAGTACCCCGGCAGTACGTCGAGCCACTACGACACCTCGCGCAACCCGGGGCGCATTTGGACAGACAAGACAGTGGTCAGCGATGTCACTGCGCTGAAGGACATCTGGCCGAAGAACCCGCCGGCGCCACTCCAGGATGACGAGCTAGGTGTGATCCTCTCGGCCACCGGCAGCACCAGGCACATCACCTCGGCGGTACCTGTGCCCATCGATCTGGTGATTGTGCTTGACAACTCGTATTCGATGGTGCAGTGCGTGACGACATCCCAGTACTGCAATACGGTGGCAACCTATGAGGACTCCCGTGTTTATGCCATGGTCGAGGCCGTCAACGCCGCTATCGCCGTGCTAGTCGATGACAGCCCCGACAACCGCGTGGCGATGGTGCAATTCGGCACGGGTGCTGGCACGATCTTCGAGCTGGGCCAGCCACAAGCAATCGGCGAAACTGGGCGCTACATGGAGCTGTCGGAGCCAGTTGGCTCGAACGGCACGATGACCATTACAACCGCAACTGAGTCGTTGGTGGTTGGCGGCGGCAGCGCGTCCAATGCGCAGTCGACGAACATCCAGCTCGGTATCGCCGCCGGAATGGGCATCCTGGCTGACCAACCCAGGCCAGAAGTCACAGGCCCGAGCCAGCGCCAGCCTAATGTGCTCATTTTCACCGACGGCGAACCGACGTATTCGTCCACCGCCGCCACCTGGTGGGAGCCGCCGCTGACGTCCGGCGTGCAAGGCCCGGGGTCGCCTGTGGCCACCCAGTTCTATGGAAACGGCTTCAAGGCAGCAATGGCCGCGTCGTATCTGAAGAACAAGATCAACGATGTGTACAACGATGCCGGTTTCAATGCGTCGGTGGGCAAGGCGCCGGTCGCCGCTGCCGTCTACACCGTCGGCCTTGGCCTGGACGCCCTGAGCACCGACGGCCGCAACCTGGCCGTCGCGACACTTGATCCGGTCGGGCAGATGGGGCTGACAAGCAACACCATGAACGCCGGCTTCACATCGGCCTGGGCAAGCTACCTCGCATCGGGCAGTGTCACAGTGCCGGTCAACACCAGCGAGTCATTCACGCTCAATCACCCGACCGGTGCTGCCGCCAAGTATGACCCAACAGACATCCGTTACAACGACGGGTTCTATGAGCCATCGCAAATGAGCGACCTGATCAACGTCTTCACATCGATCGCCGGCAAGATCGTGGAAGCCGCCCCGGTGTTTCCTGTCGAGGTAGAAAGCGGCGGAGAGACGACTTCCGGTTACGTGACATTTGTCGACCCGCTGGGACCATTCATGCAGGTGCGGGACGTGTCCTATCTGGCATTCTGCCCGACCACCGAGAATGTCTCCGACCCTGTGACCTGCGACGCGGACGTCTTCACCGACCCGACTGTGACAGATCTCGGCGGGGGAGTGGTGCGCTACGTCTTCAGCGGCAAGTTCACCGCCAATACCGTGGTGGGGCAGGCCGATGTGGCCGGATTGGTCGTCACCGTGAAGGCGTCCGATTCCCTCGAACAGGGTGACGAGGTGACGATGATGGTGCCGGCCAGCCTGCTGCCACTGCGAGATTCTCGTGTTCTGCTCGATCGCCATGGCAACCCGACGCAAATGACCCAGGTGATAGCTCACCCGCTGCACCTGTATTACGTCGTGGGACCCAAGCCCGGTGTGCTCGACGCTCTGGGGGACCCTGACGCCTTGGAGGACGGGACCGCGCTGGCCGACTATGCCGCGGCGAACACCGTCGGTGGCCAGGTGCGCCTGTACGCCAACGCATTCATTGAGGACGCCCAAGCTACCCGCCACGCGGGCGCGACAGCGTCTTGGCAGCCCAATGCCGACAACCCCTACTATCGGTTCGGGACAGAGACCAGGCTTTTTGCCGACCAGGCCATGGCCACTGAATTGACGCAGTCGGCGTGGGATGGAATGGATTCGGCAAGCCATGTTTGGTACCCGAAGCTGGAATACGCATACACTGACGACACCTATACCGACGTCGCCGCCACCTGGCCGGCAATCGCGACCACCAAAGCCCACTTGTTGGCCGCAATGGACGCCACTCCCGGCGGTCCGGGGGTGGTCGCAGATGGTGGTGTGATGATGGCTCAGGCAGGCCTGCCCAACTTCTCCCGCGGCGCCCAGCTGAACCACGCCAAGTGCGCCGCCCTTGCCTGGGTCGACGGCAACCCGGTGTGCGATGACGCCGTCAACCACACCGGCACCGCCACAATGGCCAGGTTGTTGACCGATCAGGCCAGTGGTGTCGTGGTGGCGCTGGGCAATAACGGCTACCTTGGCCTAAGCCTGGCCGCCGAGGGCGAAGAAGGCCCAGACGTACCTGACGACGCAAACCCGCCTGGCGGCAAGGGTCCTGACACCGTTTCCACTGGTGGCCAGCTGGCCGGCCCATCGGATTTCTGGACGGCACTGATTGTCAGCGGGTCGCTAATACTGGCTTGCGTTCCAGTCCTGATAGCCCGTTCCAGGCGAGGTTGACCAGCTGCGCTGCCAGCACATCCTTAGCCGGGGTGCGTGTTTCCAGCCACGTCTGGCCGGCCATCGCCACAAGGCCTACCAGCGCCTGCCCAAACGGCCCGGCCAGCTTTGGATCGAAGCCACGCTTCTCCAGGCCGGGCCGCAGCAGGTCCTCCGCGCTCATGGTGATGTCTGAAAGGATCGAGGCGAATGAGCCAGTGGTCGACGACGAATCGCGCGATATGATGCGGAATCCTTCCGGGCACTCATCGATGTAATCGAGCAGGGCGAGCGCGCCCCGCTCGATGATCTCGCGGTAGCGGGCGCCAGGCGTTGACAGCGCCTGGTTGATGGCCGTCTCCAGGCGCTGCACCTCGCGGTCGACAACCACAGCGTAAAGCCCGTCCTTGCTGCCGAAATGCTCGTAGACGATCGGCTTGGAGACGCCGGCCGACGCGGCAATTTCCTCGACCGAAGTCGCCTCGACGCCGTGCTCTGCGAACAGGTTGCGGGCCACCTGGATCAGTTGCTCGCGCCGCTGGACGCTTGTCATGCGTACCCGTGTCTCAGGCATGCGGGGCCTCCTCCATGCCGCTCATCGGCGGCGGTACGTGCGTCCACCCATTCATGACGGCAGCAAGCCGCATCGGCCGGGGTGACGCGAAAACGTCTTCAAGAGTGACCGGGCGGCCACTTGAGTCGCTAAGGGGGATGCGCCAGTTCGGGTATTGATTGACCGTGCCCGGTTGGTTTTGTGTGCGGCGGTCGCCGATGGCGTCCACCAATGCCGCGCAGCGTACCTGCGCCGATGAGTTGGCCAGCGCCCGGTACAAGGCCAGCACCAGCGCCTCGTCGTGGTCGACGGCAACGCCGTCGATCTCTTCTTGCACGTAGCCATGGTTGATCACGTAGTCAATCCACCACTTCTGCTCGTGCGTGGCGGCGGCGAGTTCTTCTGCTAACGACCTTGTCAGCAGGCCGAGTTCATGGCGCAGACGCACGTGGTCAAGGGCCAGGTATCCGGTTGTCGGCGGCAGATCATGGGTGGTCACCGATGCCAGGCAGGCGGTGCGCCATTGGTCCGGCGGCCTGACATGGCCGAAATCATCGCATTCGAACCACAAAACTGTGGTGCCGAGAATGCCACGATTGGCCAGGTAGTGGCGCACCCAAGGCTCGACGGTGCCCAGATCCTCGCCGACGACGAACGTGCCGGCTCTTTGCGCTTCGAGCGCCACGATGCCAACCATCGCCTCGTGATCGTAACGCACGTAGCAGCCGTGATCGGCGGTGTTTCCCCGCGGCACCCACCACAGCCGGAACAGCCCGAGCACATGGTCGATCCGCACGCCGCCGGCGTGCCTAAGTGCCTCGCGCACGATTTGCCGGAACGGCACGTAAGCCAGATCGGCCAGCCGGTCGGGCCGCCATGGCGGTTGCGCCCATGTCTGGCCCAGCTGGTTGTACTCATCTGGCGGGGCCCCCACTTCGATGCCGTCGGCATACATGCCAGTCATCATCCAGGTGTCCGCGCCTTTTGGCGAGACGCCCACCGCCAGGTCAGTGATCACCCCGACCCGCATGCCGGCGTGAAGCGCCACGGCGTGGGCGTTGCTCAGCTGGTCCCTGGCCATCCATTGGCACCACTCGGAAAACTCGACGTCAGTGGAGTTGGCGTCTGCAAACTTAGCGACCTCCGGCGATGATGGACGCCGCATGGCCTCTGGCCAGTCGTGCCAGTCGCGCCCGTAGTGGGCGCAGAGCACAGTCCAGACGGCGAAGTCGTGCAGCTCGCGTCCTTCGCTGCGCTTGTAGGCGTCGAAGGCAAGACGCCGCGAGGGGGTGAGCCCGACGTCGAAAATCAGGCGCAGCGCCGCCCGCTTGGCTGTCCATGCGTCGTCGCGCAACAGCAGATCGGATGCCTCGGCGCGCTTGACGACGCCCCGTCGTAGGCTGCGCAGTTTGGTCCGCGACGCCCCGATGACTTCGGCGTATTCCGGTATCGCCTCTGGGCGGATGTAAAGCGGGTTGATGAATCGCCTTGTCACAGGCAGGTAGGGGGAAGGCTCCAGTGGCGGCTCTGGCTCGGCGGCGTGCAGCGGGTTCACCAGCACGAAGTCAGCCTGCTGCTGTGTGGCGGCCCAGGTGGCCATCGCGGTCAGGTCGCGGAAATCGCCGATACCCCATGAGCCCCTCGAACGCACCGAATATAGCTGTGTGGCATAACCCCAGATTTGCCTCTGGCAAACCGCTGCCGGCAGGCCGAGATAGGGCGGGGTGACAATTAGCGACGCCTCGGCCAGCTTTTCGTCTGAGTAAAGAATTAGCCGGTGGTAGCCAAGCGGCAGATCATCTGGCAGTTCGAATGAGGCCTCACCGGTGGGGCGTCCATCAATCTCGCGGTCGGGGTGCCAGTTGTCCACCTGGGTGGCCTCGCGCTGCCCGCCGTCTTCCAGTTGGATCATCAAAGAGGCGGGCGCCCCTGACGGTACGTGGACGTCCACCTTCTGCGGGCGTCCCTCTTCTGTGACGGTGCAGGGCGGCAGGGGGCGGCGCCACGGGGCGTCGCGGGCGTCGGCCAGCGCGATTGCGACCGCCTCTGGCGATGAGGCGTCCACACCCATGGCGGCAAGAATCGCGATGATTGTGGACGCCTCGATGCTGGTCAGGTTGCCCTTCCAGTCCCAGAACTCGGTCTGGAGGCCGTGGACACCCGCCAATTCAATCAGCGCTGGATCAGTCAACGCCGCACCACCTGAGTGTGGGCAACTTTATCGTGCCAGCACTGGCGCTTGGAATCCCAGGCGCCCCATAGCGCGTTGAGCACAGGATATAGGGAGGCGACGGACAGGATTGTCGAAAGCATTGACTGGTTGTTGGCAAACATCAGGGCTGCGCTTATCAGGCTGATCGCCTGCGGGATAACCGTGTACATGCCGGTGCGGGCAAGCACCATGCCTGTGGGCAGGCCACCGCGGTGCTCACCATAGTCTAGCGGCACCACGCGCAGCCCGCAGGCCAGCTGCCCAAGCGTGGCGCCAGCCAGTTTCAGCATGACGAACGCGTATAAGCAGGACACCAACAGGTTGATCACAAGGTAGATAATCATTGGCCGTTCCAGGCCGTAAGCCGGGTCGGTGAATGCCGGGATGGTGCCGGCCTGGTTTATGGCGCCTCCCAGAAGGTCGGACATCCAGGCCTCCACGCCGGTCATCAGGTTAGGGATTGCCTGCATCACGAAAGTCATGATGATGCCAAGCAGCACGGAGTCGAGAACGGTGGCCAGCACACGCCACCACCAGCCGGCCAGTTTCACGCCGTCGGCGGTGGTGACCATCTGGCCTTGGGGGACGCCCTGGGGGTGCGCGGATTGCTGCTGCGTAGTTGGCTTCAAGACGGGAACCGGGCCGGCTTTGGCGACGCTAAAACTGGCGTATGGGTCGGTTGTTGGTATGAATGCCGGAGTTGTCGGAGCCGGGGTGGCCTCGATCTGCCTGGTCTCGGCCGTCCAGGCATCGCCCGCCCAGTAGCGGTGGCGGGAGGGATCAGCGGGATCTGGGTACCAGCCCGGCTGCGGTTGCGTCATGTCATCCATCATGCCACGGAGGTGGTTGGAGCACGCTTTACGCTCACGATGTCATAGCTGGTCCAGCATGCTTTCAAGGATCCAGCCGCACCAGGTGTACACCTGTGCCATCGGGTGGTCCATTCCATCGGCGTCGAAAATGTTTGTCACTCCCAGGCGCTCGGCCAGCACAAGGCGCAGGTTGGTCAGCGTGATCAGCCAGGATTCGATGTGATCCCCAGGTACGGTGACCCAACCGTCGTCGGCGTCCGAAATGTCAGTTAGCACCAGGTTGGCGGCGTCGATCTTGGCAATTGTCTGATCGGCCATCGTATAGCGCGAGAATTCATTACTGGCGGCCTCGTCGTCGCGGTAGGCGTCTGGGAACAGGCGTCCCAATGCCGGGTCCTCGCGCCAAAACGGCGGTGGGTCGGCGAAGATTTCTTCGCCGGCGTGCGGTCGCAGCGGGCTGAGCAACTCAATGAGCTCGCCGATGATCATGCCCAAAACCGAGCGTTCGTTGCCGTCCAGGTGCGTCTGCAATGTGGCGCCGCGGCGGGAAAACGCGCGCATCAGGTGCGCTCCAAGCTGGCCCACAGGCCGTAACCTTGCATGGACGCGACGTCGCGCTCCATCTGCTCGCGCCCACCGCGGGAGACGGCCGCGCGGCCCTCACGGTGTACCTGCCACATGAGTTTTTCCGCCATCGCGCGCGGGTAGCCGAAGTACTTCATGAAGACGTGAGTGACGTAGCTCATGAGGTTTACCTCGTCGTTCCAGACGATTGTGGCCCACGGAGTCGGCGTCTTCGTTGTGACGTGGGTGTGCTCGTCGATAAGGGGTGCTGTCATCAGCTGGGGGCGTCCTCAATTGTGACGGTGACGCTCGCGCCGTTGCGCACAGTCAAACCGACGGTGCAGGAGTGGTCGATTGCCCTTGCCATTGAGGCTATCAGGGCGTCGCGCCCGGCTTGGTCAAGTGTTGCCGCGTCGATCAGAATGTGCTCTGTGAAAGCCTGGTAACGGTCTTCGGTTTCGTGGTCGGTGCCGTCGATGACGATGGTGGCGGTGTAGTCATCGCCCAGCCGGCGGGCGGCCGGCCCCTCGCTGGTCATGCCGGCGCAACCGCCAAGGGCGAGCTTGAGCAACTCACCTGGGGTGAAAGATCCAGGCACCCCGGCATCGGACGGGGCCATGACCACTGACGATCCCCTGGAATTGTGCCCGACCCACATCTTGGCGCTACTGCGCTCGACCCACCATTTCTTGTCCATTGCCTGGTCCTTTCTGTCTATCTAACGCTACTGCTCTTTGCCAGGCGGTAGAGCTTGATCTTGGAAATGCGAATTAAGAAACGAAACTCTTGCTTAATTGGATCCAAGGCGCTAACGTTGCCTTTGTGATTGCTGACGCCCAGAAGCACAAGCCAGCACTGGACTTCTTGCGATACATCGGCCCTGGGATGCTCGTGGCAGTCGGCTTCATCGATCCGGGCAATTGGGCCGCCAATCTGGCCGCCGGCGCGCAGTATGGCTATAAGCTGCTCTGGGTTGTGGCGCTGGCGACGCTGATTCTTGCCTTCTTGCAGCACAATGCGGCGCACCTTGGGATTGCCACCGGTAAGTGCCTGTCGGAGAACACCACCATCCATCTGAACAAGTTCCTGAGCAAGTTCGTGTTGATCACGGCAATGGGGTCGGCCATCGCCACGTCGGTGGCGTTCAACCTGGGGTCGGCGTTGGCGCTGCAGATACTGTTCAAGCTGCCTTTGCAGGTGGGCGCGGTGTTGTCTGGGGGTCTGGCGGTCTTTTTGCTCTTCACCAACTCCTACCGGCGGATCGAAAAGATCATCATGGGGTTCGTCTCGCTGATCGGGGTGTCGTTCCTCGTCGAATTGTGGTTGTCCCCGGTGGATTGGGGCGCGGCCGGGCTTGGTGTGGTCGTGCCGAACATCCCGGCAGGAAGCGTGCCGATCATCATGGCCATCATGGGATCGGTTGTCATGCCGCACAATCTGTTCTTGCATTCCGAGGTGATCCAGAGCCGGCAGTGGAACCTTGAGGACGACGCGGTGATCAACCGGCAGCTCAAGTACGAGTTCACCGACACGGTGTTTTCGATGGCTGTCGGATGGATCATCAACGCCGCGATGGTCGTCTTGGCCGCGGCGCTGTTCTTCACCCATGGCACGGTGGTCACCGAGATCAGCCAGGCCCAGCAGTTGTTGCGGCCGCTGCTCGGCAACGGTGCCGCGATTATTTTCGCCATCGCGTTGTTGCTGGCCGGCATCGCGTCGTCGCTGACGGCGGGCATGGCCAGCGGCAGTATTTTCGCCGGCATGTTTGGCGAGCCGTATGACATCAAGGACTCGCACAGCAAGATCGGCGTCTTGATCGCGATCGTGGCCGGGGTGGGGATCGTCTTCCTTGTCGGCTCACCGTTGCCCGCACTGGTGTATTCGCAGGTGGTGATGAGCGTGCAACTGCCCGTCACAGTCTTCTTGCAGATCTACCTGACATCGTCGAGCAAGGTGATGGGCAAGTACCGCAATTCAGCGTTCACGAACGTGGTGTTGGTGTTGATCGGGGTGTTCGTGACAGGCCTCAATGTGATGCTGTTGATCAACCTATGAATCAAGCCCGCAGGCCGCGCTTCTTGTAGGCCAAGACGAATAGCACCAGCAGCACGGCGATGTTTGCCAGCACAATGAGCTCCGGTTTGCCTATTGGCGCATTGATCTGGCTGATCATGGCGCTCATCTGCATGGTGTAAAACGGCGAGAGTATCTTTGCCGTCGCGTCGTTGAACATGGCCACCATCGGGCCGAAGCCGAAGATCAGGCTCACGGGCATGACGACGGCGGTGGCCGCCTGCTGATTGCCGGCCAGTAGCCCGACGACGGCACCGAGCAGCACGGAGGCGGCTCCACCGCTCAACGTGATGGCTATGAACCGGACAAACTGGATGGGCGTCAGCCCACCCATCAGGCCGAAGGCCACCAGCACGACGGCGCCCGTGGCGAAGATCACCCCGCCGACGCCCAGCAGGTAATCGCCGGGTTTGACGCCGGCCATCACAAGGACCCGAAGGCTGCCGCGCTCGCGGTCCTCGGCGATGGCGCCGGTGGTGGCGGCCGGCATGACCATGCCGACGAAGATCGCTGCGAACATCGAGACGAACATCGTCACCGGTATGGCGCCACCGCTGGGCTTTGCCACCAGCTGGGTCAGCGCCAGCGCCATCACCGGCATCACCAGGTATTGCAGCAGTACGGCCTTGTTCTTGACGATGTCACGCAGTTGCTTCACGAATACGGCTTGGGCGTTTCTCATTCGAGGGGATCTCCTGTCATTTCGATGAAGACGGCTTCGAGGTCTGGCACGGTCTTCATGGC
>Ga0123354_10008730_pt1 | contig 15448 bp, 6 predicted proteins | sample TergutLab28metaG_2_FD_97872 | JGI IMG/M metagenome (GOLD analysis project Ga0123354, IMG submission 97872) | Labiotermes labralis P4 segment gut microbial communities from Petit-Saut dam, French Guiana - Lab288 P4 | ecosystem: Host-associated > Arthropoda: Insects > Digestive system > Gut ...
ATATATATATATACACATACATACATACTTGTCTATATATATATATATATATATACACACATACATACATACATACATACATGCACATACAGGCGTCTGTGGCTACAGTAACCGGCCTGTCCGATCAACGATGTTACATGAACCTTTGGTTGCACGTGCGACACGGGACAGTACTTTGTCATCATCAGATTTGCCAGTGCCAGTCCTAATTGTCATGTGATGGTATTAACAAAACATAGGAGTTTTTCTCGACAGTGACTAGGGTAGGGCTGCATTATCAGGTAATCGGTATTCGATTCCCAGTATGAACAGTGGCGTTTCTTTTCTCATCCAAGTCTAGACTGGGTCGAAGCCCGACCCAGCCTCCTAACCACCGAATTTTCTTTCTCTGGGAAAAAATGTTCGAGTCGTGAACCTTACCACTCACTGCCGTCAAGGACCGAGGTTAAGAGAACTTGAAGCTCTACCTCTACTCCCCTCTGCGTCTTCATGGCATGTTGCTTCATCAAGGGCAGAGAGAACTTAATTTTAATTTACTTACCCTGGTCACTTGACGAATAATGATTTGGGTTTGGGGCATCTTAATTTTCGAATTTGGACCCAAAACCAACTGTCCTGACAGAGGCTTTTAGGGATGTGCCTCAGTATTGCCTGGGAACGTGGGAAAATGCCTGGAAGGAGATCACGAGATTCTTGCTTGTGTTCAGATCAAAATTGTGATTACCATTTGATACTCATAACATTTGCAGTTAAAAAAAATGCCGCCAACCAAACTAAGGCTGTCTACATGACACGTGACACATGAGAAGACCGTCACTCGACGGACGAGAAGTTTCTAGTTTTGTGAGAAACCTGAAGATTCATTACTGTCCGTACCCAAACGTGTTTGCTGGTGCCCACAAGTGGATTTATTCTGAGCAAGCCGAACGTAGTCCACACACATTATTTTAAGTGCATTTCATTATAATCCCGTGTTTTAAACCTACTCCTCTCAAATGCGCTCTGTCCTTCAGGCGGTTAAATTCCGCCTAACATTAGGTACGAGTGCCCTGGAATTACATGCTACATGTCCTGCCCATTTCTTCCTACTTCGTTTTGTTCTGATAACTTCTTTAAGCGTGTTATTTATTGACTCTGCCAATTACTGAGACTATAGCGTGTGTAATTGATAAGTGAATATGGTGCATTGGTGGAATGACACAGGGGAAAAGCCAAAAGTACTCGGAGAAAAACCTGTCATTGCGCCCCTGTGTTCACCACAAATTTTTAATAATTTGGCCTGGGAATGAACCCGGGCCTCCGCTGGTTAAAGAAAAGGTTTACGAATTAATGCATGTCCGCTGTAGTGTAATAACGATGGTTATGTGTTGTTTGTGCTTGTAGAAGCAAGAATTTATACAAAATTTTTAGTTTGAGTACCTGATGGGAAAAAATGACACGGGGGATTGTTGCAGAAGTGGATACGATATTAGAATTGATATAAAAAAAAGTAGAGAATGAAGATATGAACTGGGTTGTAGTGTCCAGTGATGGTCTTTTAATGCCGATGATGAACTGTGCGTGACGTAACAACAGTGATCTGATTGTTGTGCTTCGTGCTTCGTGTGTGTGCCGGGCAAATAAGGGCTAGATAATCGTCCAGACAATACCATAAGTGACGACGTCATCCTTCTGGGAAATCGGCATTCTTAAGCGTTAGGGCGAACGTTAAAGGTGTGCTGCGAGAGGGAAGGCGTGGGCGCACAGCACCAGACCGAACGGGAAAAAAATGTGCGGTCGCTGGCACACACTAGAAAGAGCGTTTCAGAAAGAACTCCTCCAAACCCCGTCCGAGATTTATATTATTGCTTAATATAGGGGTGAACAAATTCCTGGAGCGGATGAAGTTTTGTAACTTTCCGCCTAATATTTGCGCGTTCTCAATTTCGGACTTTCTGTCGCCTAGACTTTTGGGGTGGCTCCTAGATTTTTTGGCAAATTTTTATGTGATTACATGAAGTTAAAAAGAATACTACGGGATGCCTTACGAGGAGTTACGTGCGACTAAGTTGCACGTATAATTAAAAGAGCTGGTTATTGGAAAGTACCGGCGCCTTAGTTTGCCTTTAAAAAATTGCCAGTGAAACTGCAATTGAAAAATAATAGGGGTTTATCCTGTCAGTGTAGTCTTTGTTGTATCGCAGGAAGCTACGTAAAAATTCTTGCACTCTGTAGTACAGGAAGAGATAAACACAGACTAAACAACATCCACTGAATAGGCCACTTGTTCGAAGTACCACACCACAACACCAAACAGACAGGAAGACGAAGTTTTAAGTTACACAAAATACTGAGTATTACGTCAATATATTCCTGACTTTGTAAATAGAAACCACCTGAAGATGACCTACACAAGTCGAATCGTGTAACTCTTTATATGGCTATCTAAGATAAAATGTTTATGTGGCTATCTGTGGCACAATACATGTGTTTGTACTGACGGGTTGAAACCTCCATTAGTTTTCAATTGCAATTTCATTACATCGCACAACAGGATGCCAACAGTGAAGAAAGTACAGTCAGTGGTAAAATTTTCGACGTTTTCCTTTGAAGATGAATTCATAGTTGGTTAAAAGTACGAAACTCACCAATTTATTAACATGGTAGTATCCCCTTCTGTCCTCTCGCCTCTGAGGTCAGACTTTTTTTGTCTTTTCCTGTTTAAAAAATACATCTCTAAGGTCTACCTACATATTTTGTCTAATAACTAATATGAAACACTATTACTTAGTTATTCTCAACGGAAGCTGGGATTGTGTAGTAGGGTACAGCAGACTAGGCTATGGGCTGGAGGTGCGGGGCTCGATTCAGGGGTAAGAGATTTTCTGTTCTCCAAAAACAACTAGACCGGTTCTGGGGCCCACTCAGCCACATTATGAATGGGTGTCGGGGGCTCTTTCCAGGGTGAAAGCAGTCCGGTACTTGAAGGTGAGCACTCGCCTCCATCTATTGCCAAGGTTAAGAATAAGTGGAATTATTTTTCTGCTCTCCCTGTGTGCCTTCGTAGAGCGAACGGCAACGACTTTTATATTTCCCTTCTTACCTGTTCTGAATTACATACACGGAGTGATATAACTTATCGCACAGGCTGTCCATAGTGTAATTGCTTGTTATGAAAGTAAGCTGAAGATGTTACGTAACATGTGTCCTGATACATTTACCTTTCAAGATGCTCGCTGCCGTGGAAAGAGGTAACACTTTTCTCAGCAGTGTTATTTGCGACGACGATAAATCGCGTTGTGAACTGAACGGAAGACACACACTACTCAGCAGGACTCTTTTGTGATCGGATGGTCATTTAGTATTCGCACGATGAATACGTCAGCATGACCCTCTGCGTCTAATTTCCGAGCTGTTACAGCTTCACGTGAAAACGTTCAGCGTTGTCCTAGCAGATTTCATCAAGACGCTAATGTGCTCCGACGACTGGAGCAGCGTCACTTTGAGACAGGAAGTGTAACACGGAACGTGTAAATGCAGCTCGCCACCACGGACTGTTACTGTAGCTGTTGAAAGAAGACCCCGGAGGAGCTCACGCGATGTCGTTTGATAATTGTGGTTATCGCAGCCAGCGATTCTCGCGGTTGTTTAATATTTGCGGCTTATTTTTAAACGAGGAATCACTATGGAGAAATTGTACTCGAATATTTTCACACTGTATTGCATTGTAATTTATTAGGTTTTATTTTTTTATGAAACCAGGTTACTTTAAGTACGTATCTGCCTCGCAGTGCGGGACTGCTGAATGTATGAACATAAGGGCTGCACAGGTGATCAGTTATTGACGCAGTACACGGGTCACTGCGGTGCCCATCCTTCTTGTCTTCAGTTCTGTTCATTCTACCGCGTATTTACAAACGTTTGCCCCTCTCGTTCTTGCCACTATCCTTTGCCAGTTGTGAATAATCGGTTCCTACAACGCTATCGGTTTCCACCGCAGACGGCTGAAGTACCTCCCGCACCGCGCCCAACAAAATCGAAGTAAAAAAAATGTATTGCTACAACTCTGGTCTTTTCGTCTAGAGTCACTTCGCTTCATGCTATTAAGCACTTGGGTCTACTAACAATGCCACACTATTCTTTTAGGGGCTTCGAATGCTTCTTAAATACAGTTTTTAATAATACCTGGCCGACTTAAATCAACCTTGATATTTCGAAACAATTCAGACAAAAAGTTTCGGTGACATTTTTTGCACCCATGTTTCTTCCGCTTCCGTTCGGTTCGGTGTTGTGTGAGTTGGCCTTAGTTTCTCCACAGGTAGCACTAATCATTAATAGTCCGTGAATTCTTTGCGAGACTTTTATACATGCAGCTTTTTCGTTGGATTTAGGGATAAAAAGTGATAATTTGACTTGGTACTTGTCAAACAAAGGATACCGGTTCCCAATCCAAGGCGTAAAGAGGACGGGGCGTAGCGTTGACCACCCACCCCATCTAGCGCCGAAGTTTTTACTCTCCCTCCGGGCATTCATGACCTGTTATAGGACGAACTTCATCTTTACTTACCAAACGCTTGATAAAACGTGGTGATATCTTAGTCATGATCTAGCAATCAGCAAGTTCTCTGGGGCGTTGTTACCCGGTATTGCTGTTCGAACGGTGAAACCACGGAACTGGGGATGTGCGGGACAAATAGCTCGATCGAGATACAAGTAATGAATTCATTGTTTTTACGAGTTTCTTGAAAAACGTTTACGTCAAAAAGCACGTAGCCGAGAGGACATTCATATGGATCTTTGGGGAACAGGTCGTGGAGAATGGAAGTGGGTGGAACTGGGTAAGCATTACGTCCAGCGCATGGTCAACGGTTGTGGTGAGCGTCTTTGTTCTGCAATAGAGTGCAGTAATGTCTGGCGGTGTAAATGTCTGATTACGTTTGCAGTGTATTCACAGAAGTCTCAATGCTTAACTGTGGAAGGCTTGAAAAAGAAACTGTTCGCCCGAGGAACTTAGATCATACCGACGACATAGTCGGTGTGGTGAGAACTACCTCTTGTCATTAGCCATGGTTACTGATGTCATGTTCTGTGGCTCACCAGCGCCATTATGACTAGCAAATCAATAAAGAAATGCCCAGGGCTAACAACGATTTTTGGTTCATATATTCTGCACGTTATTCAACAGCTCTTCACTTCTTCTGGTTTAGACAAACTTGAAGGTAAAACTGCGTGCAGCCTTCACAGCGGCATTAGTGTGCGAGGTCGACTTCATGTTCTGGCTGTTTCACTGTCAAAGGGGCGGGGACCCTGACACCCATCGGACAGGGGTCTATCGGGGCCTCAAAGCCTGTCTGAGCAGCGCTACCTCCAGCAGTCGACTACCGTTTGTTCAGCCCACATCCGGCTTCGCAAATATGAAATAAAAGAAGGTATGCTGCCAGTGTCTTACCAACTCACGATGCCCTTAGCATTAGATTTTCACTTTTTGACGACATGTCGTATAAACAGTGGGTCCAGAGAAATAGAAAGGGCAGGTGTTCTAGTGATAGATTGCTGTGCCAAGACAGCGTGCAAGGTCGTGAGTTCTGACGGTTCGGGAAAAGTGCTGCCCGCATCTTTGGGTTGACGGGTGTACCTGGATGATGAAGCATCCACCTCAACCTAATTCCGAAGCGTCGAAACATTTATGATCCTACACTTTTTTCCAATAGCTTATTATTATTATTATTATTATAGCTAAACTTAAGTCCCCTTGTTCCATTGCTTAGCACCGTACTGTACATAGCCAGCCCACTAGACTACAAAACATCGAAAATGCACGCGCAGTCTGACATTTTCCTTGTTAACATGGCTGTATACTGGTCGAGCGCTTAATTCTTGGAAAGTGCTTTATGTGGATCACAGTTACAATGCCTGCATTAGCTCGCTGTATCAATCCAAACCGTATTCTAGTCGTACCACTTAATGTCCCATTGTGGTAACTTCTTTTCCAGAAAATTTTGCAGTGAATGTCCTGCAGTGTACCGGCAACATACAGTCACTGCAAATGGTGCATGTGAACCAGACATTTCTCCTTGCTCACTACGACTCGGAGTGTTTGCTTTCTATATCGGCACTCACTGTAATGGCTCCTTCTATTCACCAATTTAGATTGCTGCGTATGGAGCTTTTAACTTCCAGAAGTCCAAGAAAGGTCATCAGAACATATCCGACAGGAAACGTGACAACTAGTAAATCTTAAAGCCATGCTGTTTATTTGTACTCGCAGAGATCTGATGATGTAAATGGAAAAATGATGTATAGTGCCTTTTAGTAACATCATGTTGAGGTTAACGGTAATGATAAGCAGGCGGAGAGGTACACGAGAAAGGGAATATAGAGGTCACGCTAGCTTTCAAACTGAGGCATGGATAAATCTACTGGGGGCAGAGAATCGTGACGTTTTGTGCACGATATGAACGGACTAACTAAGTTCGCTGTGACGAGATGCTTGTTAGCTGCTTCTGTAGGAGCGGATACCGCAGGCAGATACGGTGCCCTCGTATATAGCGCCCACTGCAACTTTAAATGACTGTACTTCTCTAAAATATAGTGTGTTTATATGTTTTGCATTTTGGTTCACCCGATACGCAGCCATTGCTTCCCTCAAGTATTAATTGACAAGTCTGAACGGTGTGTTCACTGGGGGGCAGGAATCAAACCTTTGGCATTTAGCTGAGCGGGATTTCGTCCGGTTAATTAAACCCGAGAATCCAGAATATCTCGTTGCATTGCTGCACGTTGCGGTTCACATTTTCCAGTCAGCCGCAAAATATTCGAAGGGCTAGAATAACAGGCAGCCAGTCAACAGTGTGATTTAATGTACAGTAATTACGATTGGTTGCATAAATTTAATACTTGGTGGCTTACTCGGACAAATGTAAATGTATGACAACAAAGACCTGCAGAGAATATCTGGACGTAAACTTGGGTTTGTACATCCTGTTGTAGAGCATGTACACTAAGACTGAGGAATGTATCGTCGTACACAGCTCTTCATGTGCTTAATTTTATACTACATGTTTCGGCCTTCATGGCCATCGTCGGGTGTATCAAATTACAAAATACTTTGAGGAAGTCTAATTGCAGCAGTAATATCAATAATAGAATGAGAGCTTATTTACGATGAAAATATGGCTTATAAAGGAAAAGGTTCGTATTTCTGGTATAGGTACTGTTGAAGTATAAGGTTATGTTGATACCTATTGATGAGGTCGGTAATTAATTCAGAACAGGTGTCGTTGTTAGTCTAGTGAAATTTGGGAAGTATCAAAGATCTGGACGTGCAGCTGAGATGGAAGACAGTAAGTACACAAAAAATCGGAAGAGAGAATTTCTGGAACGAGGCCGTACAAAAGAAAGAGGAGCTCGGAAGGTGGCCGTAAAGTGAGGGCTAGGGAACTGCTTGTAGGTTGTTGAGCTGCGATGTGGTTCAAACTGGCTGATCGTTGTGTCCAATCATGGCCTCTTGTGTTGTATGTGTCAATCTTCGAATTCTAGAGTGCAAGGCTCAAAGACGGATTGTTCCATTGATCGTATTTGCTAGCCTTATTATTATTATTATTATTATTATTATTATTATTATTATTATTGTTGCGGTTATCGTCATCATCATCATCGATCATTTGGACTGTAAATTAGTAGGTGAACACTATCGTAGTGATTAATCAGTAGATACTTTTCCATGGCTCGATAGTCCCTTTGAACTTAGGCCTCATGGCTGAGGTTTCACTATCGCACTCAGACACACCACACTCGGTTGGACTCCTCTGGGCGAGTGATCAGCCCCACGCAAAGAACTCTACCTGACTACACGCAACACTCACAAGAGACAGATATCTATGACCGGAGCGGGATTCGAACGCGCAATCCCAGCAAGCGAGCGGCCGCATAGCTACGTCTTAGACCGTGCGTCGTCAGTAGACAATACAAAAAGAAAATAGGTTCTGTTGATAACGAATCCACAAGTCCATCATCTTTATCAAACAAACTGTGTAGGCATTTTTTATCTACGCGTGCGTCCTTCAGTCTAGCCTGTCTAATGCTTATACATGTATTCGCTGTCAGCTGAAAGGTACAAATTATTAAGCTTCTCATTCATTATGCATTTTCTTCATTCCACTGCTCACCGCTGTGTTCATATCTTACAGTGAGAGACCAAGTTCTGTAACACCTAAAAAAAAGAACAGATACGATTATAGTTTCATATATTTTAGTCTTGAAGGTTTTAGAGGGTACACGGTGAGATAAAAGTTCCGATCGTGTCTGCGTGGCTCGAGCTAAGTGCAGCTGTGTACAGTAGTAGCAGGTAGCTGCGAGTTTCGGGAGCTTGCGTGCATGTCTGCTCTGGTGATGGAGTGTTAATTTGGGGCATAAAAACATGGCAATACAAGTAGCCACTAACGCACCTATAATAATGTTTGGGGCGTGCTGTCCGTTTATGCGCTCAGCACCCCAATCGGTGCAGTGGCGGCTCGTCTTTCGATTGAGATGTTCATGTAAATGTTTTAATTATCAGTACAAACAACAGTTGCATTATGTAGGCATACATGTAACACATTCAGAAGTACATCAGCTTGTCTGTATGTGTGTGTGTGTCTGTATGTATGTGTGTGGTGTGTGGTGAGTGTGTGTGTGTCAGTGTTTTAGTTTATTAAATGACAGTGCCGGTCCCAGTGGCCGCGCGGTCTAAGAAATAGGTCTGCGGCCGCTCGCCTGCAAAGTAAAAGTAAAACAGTCCCTGTGGAGGACTGACAGGCTCTGAGAGTTCCAGGAGGTTCAGGTTCCCAGATTTTATGACTATAGGTACATGAAGGTAGTAAGGTTGTCAGCTGTACGCGCAGGCCGCCTTTACCCCCTGGAAATATTCCTGGTACACGTTTCTGTTTGAGTCTGAGTCGATTCCAGGACCATAGTGCGGCCGGAATGATTGTTCATGACACCATCGGGAAGGGAACTCGAGACCTGCCGGCCTGTAGCACAGTGCTTCAACCATATGCGCCACCGCTTGCTCCAAAATGTTGATGAACTTAAATATTTTTAGAAAGGAACGAACTTAATTTGACTAGAAAGACATAGACTGTAATTAACATTGTTTTAATTTATCCTTTGTTTTCCTAACATAACACGTCGTGTTGGACGTTACAGGTTATGCTGAACATTGTATATCTCAACAATATAGTCTGTGCTGAACATTGCAGTCTGTGCCGAACGTACCGTTGTGTTCTGAACAGTATACTCTGTGCTGAACTTTACAGTTTGTGTTAAACGTCACAATTTTTTTCCGACGGATGAAATTTGTCCTGAATTTTGCAGTTTTTCGCTCTTATTTTTGCGACATTTAATGCTGCGACTGGTCGATTGGCAAGGGAGGCACAGTCGGTCACCCCATCACTCAGGAATGGGGCGCAGTCCCCTGTTACAAATCCAAGGTCCTGCGCAGGTGGATGTGTGGCAACTGAGACTTTGTTGCAACCTGTCGTGTGTGGTTTTGGTTTGGAATGTGTGTTATAAATGAGTATACGACTTGTCTTGTCTTCCAACACAACAGAAAACCCTTACTTGATATGCACGTTTTAAATACATTTGTTTGTACGTTTTGGTAATGTTTAGACATGTGGACTGATTCGCATTTTATCTTATGGATAACATACGAGTCCTCGGGAAACACATTACGACTTTTTCGGTCCGTGTATTAGCAGAAGCTCAGTACCGCCAGTCCACCATGTAAAGCGATAATGACAAAGCCCAAGAAGATCCAGAAAAAGAAGAGTTCCTTGAGTCAGTAGTTTATTAACGCTGAACTACGTTGAACGCTAAAATGTGACTGTTATATCAAGTCCATTTGCAATTCATAACGGTTCTGCGATCGAGACTTGGTGCTAATACCGAGAATTTTACTGAACCTTTCGTTAAGAATCGCCGTCGGCCATCGCGGTGTTAATGCAAATACGCACTCACCCGTATTGTGCCCTTGGGCAAAGTAACTGCAAAAGATTTTCTGTACCTGAGTAGGCTGCACAAACTAACTGAACAATTAACTGAACCTAACATCATAGCTCTGGACTTTTCCTTCAAAACCCTGATTGTTGGTCATTGTGGAAGGCACTCCCTGTCGCTTTGGTTTATTGACTCCTGCCACTCGGTACTATCCAGATAGAGAAAAATCCAGTTAACATCCTAAGAATTATCACTATTAACATCACATCCACACTTAAGGTTCTAAAATTCTATCACCTATCCAGGTTTTGCCACCTAAATTCTTTGTAAGATACTTTTCCAGTTTGCTCCACACCTGTTTCACGTCTGCACATCTCAACCGTATTAATGTATTTGCCATAGTGATGTTAAGTGGACCGACGCATGATTTATGATCTGAGGACTAAATGAAAAGTTTTTTTTTCGGAGCTCGCTGAAACACGGTTTTTATACGTCGCGGTTGAAGCTTAATGCCGTGTTAGATTGCCGCATAAGAGAAAGCAGTTCCTGTGTCATTTGCCATCAGACATTGTTACGCCAAGCATTCAATGGCCATCCAGCCAGGATGTCTACAGGGTAAACGTAGACAACGCCAAAAACTTGGGCTTTTATCAGCCACCAGCGGAGTCCCCGTGACGATCGTTTGACGCCACATTTTTAGTCGCTTTTCTCAAAACTGCGAAAACGTCTGTCAGCTTCGCCATGTCCGTCTGTCCGTCCGCATGGAACAACTCGGCTCACATCGGGCGGATTTGAATGAAATTTAATATTTAAGCATTTTCCGGAAATCTGTGAGGAAATTCAGTGTCATTAAAATCTGACAGGAGAAACGGGTACCTTACATGAAGACCGGTGTACATTTTTTATCGTATCTCGCTTAATTCTTCTTAGAATGAGAAATGCTTCAGACAAAAGTGGTAGAGAAAATCGAAACACGCGCTTTATAATCAATAAAGTTTTATTAATTAAAATCCTGCCGTTTATGCGATAATGTAGAAAAATATTGTAGGGCCGGGCAGGTCACAGATGACAATATGGCGTATGCTTATTCCATGCTGGATATCTAAGGCTACAAACACACAATCAGAATAAACAATAATTATTTCTTTTTCACGGGAAAAATAATGGCACGAACGCGCCTCAGTTTTGCGTTATACGTACATTGCATGTCTTGTTTTTAATTACAGCATCAGACTGTAAAGAAATTACAAGAGCAGCACAATAGCTGCGTGCAGACCTTCAGCGGTACTGTTTTAGAGTCCTGAGTAATCAGCGCAGACACTGACTTAACGGCGTTCACAGTTCCGTCACGCTGTCGTCACATTATGAACTGAGCTTTCCACTTGTCGCACGAGTCTTCTTGTTGATGTATTGCTTTAGCTGCATAAACATAACGCCCCGCTGACGTGCTTTGTTAATGGTGGTTGTGGGTATTGACGTACAGGCTGGCTGCGGAATGACTTGATGAAATCCGAGTGAACGATGGGTGACTGGGGTTCATTTCCCGGCAGACGCGAATGTTTCTTTCCCCCACCACGCCCACTAAATCGCCAGTAGGGTATGTGCGGGGGGTGGGGTTAAGAACCATATGAACTTGGCTACCATTGCCCCCGTGAGCCTTCTTTGCATGAATAATTTCACAGGGCACATTTGTTACCCTAGATTGGCAGTAGTGTCTCCATGAAGTAGGGCTGTGGGGCGTTTAGGGTCGAAGAAATCTCAGTACACAAAAAATTGTTTAGAGAATATAATAACAAAAAATTATGATCATTGCTGTTCGTATGTGCTTTCAATTGCCCTTCGGGTTGCCGCCATGAACATGGGCACCATAAAATACAGAAACCATTGTCATTTCATGATACCGCTATTGTTTGCGGAAGAGAGAGGGTGACAGTGAGACAAAGCAGTTTATCTTTTTTTTCTGGTGTAACTGTGTCCTGTGTGTTATTTTATTTATATCATTCGAACCTGGTACCTTGAACAGGGCGTTACATTTACTCGTATGTAACTGAACTAAATGGTGACTGTATGCTATTGTTCCCCTGTCGTTTCATAATGTCTAAAATGGGACGTTCATGATGATGTGTGGTGATAAAGCGCCAATATAAACACGAAAGAATTCTTGCCCCTGTCAGAATGTGCACCTCGGAGCCATGTTGTTACTATGCACGCTACACTGGACGAGTTTTACGAGTATCTTGTGGCGTGAGTTATGTCACGGAGAGTGCGACTGTCAGCTGCAGCACGGTAGTGTGTAGCACGAACTGAAAGCATGGACCATTTACCTCAGGCTTCTGGTCGCTGGTACGCAGTTCTCTCATAACGTCCGTCACTCCATCACAGCTGCTGTTTGTTCCTCCATAATTTAAATTGTTCCATTAGTAATATAAGCAAGGCTACTTAACACGGTCTCCTGTTTCCTGGTTACTAATCATTATTAATCCTGGCAAGTTATCAAACACTAGTCTATCTCTCCACTTGCTGATCTCAGAAATATCTTAATGCTGTTGAGTGACGCTAACATTGACACGTGCTAAGTAGCAATGACGGCAATCGCAGACTGCGGTGCTGACCTCTAAGTCAACTACTTAACCGTGTCGACGGTTCTGACCTCTCAGTCCACTCCTAAACCGTGCGGACGGTACTGGCTTCTAAATCATCTAAACCGCGTCGACGGCTCTGCCCTCTCAACCATCTGCACAACCCTCACGGCCCTCTTCATTGCCTATTCTCACGTTTTCCAGCTGCTTCAAGGGAGCGTTCCTTCCAAATGTTAACAAGGTCGTCAAGCGTGAGCTCAAGATCATGGAAGCTGAACAACCCGAAGACATCTTCGGCAATGTGCTTACGAATTAGCGCGCTTGGCGCTAAATAACGGGGCTGCGGGCAGAAGACGTAAGAGGAGGCAGCGCGTGGTGGAGGATTACTATGGAAGCTTATGCGGTCAGCATATCTGGATGCCCTGCATTTCAGCTTTTCAAAGAACTCACCGACCTTCAAGAAATTTGGTGTGTGCGATATGAATTTCGTACAATCGGTAAGAAAAACATGGGGGGGGGGAGTCACTAACTTGTGAGGCGAGAACGACACCAGCGCCTTGTGTAATGCATTTGCTCCCACCTCATTTGTCGTGGCTATAGTGCACATTTGTAACACGAAATTCTGTATTGTGATTTGGTCCATAAATGGACATACTTGTTATGCAGTGTTCATAGCGATAAATGCCTGCCTTCACGAGAAGATGTCTGAATAGCAATACATTTTCTGGGTCATTGGAGTTCCGTTACAAGTATGTTTTGCTGTGTGTGCATGAAACGTCTCTGGACCTCGATGATCTCATTTTGTCGTATAATCACCGTTCGTGCAGACAACAGTAATACACTCAACAAGGTTATAAATGCCAGCCAACGGCCTGAGGGTTACCCGAAGCTTTACATTTCTGAAATCGGGCCAGAAGTATAATGGCGTGTAACAGCGGAGTGGGATTAGGCAATTTGGTACACCACGGATGGGCCCAGATTTTTTTGAGTGGGGGAGGGTTGTTTATGAAGAATAATTGGCCTGTGTTGCTCAGGTTGGAGGGGTGTTGCTCTCTGCAGTGAGAGAGGTATGTTGTAGAGAGGTTGGGGGTGGCTGGGACCCCTGTATACAACAAACAAATTACGTGTCCTTCGTATATATCACATCAGTTTGTGGAATGGACACGTGTGTGTGTGTGTGTGTGTCTGTGTGTCTGTCTGTCATAGAGCTGTGCTTCAAAAATTTGTAGGTTCTATCGTTGAAGCAATATAGATGAGGCAAGGTAGTTTGGTTAATAGTAGTTTCACGGGCTACGTGCTGAAAAGACCGGGCTCGATTCGGAGCAGTGATATTTGCAGACCGACTCTGCTTTCACCGGTATTCCTATGTAATGCGTAATCAATACTTCTGAGTGACAGAGCGGCCGGAGCGTAAATCTAGTCACTTTAGTCCATTTACTGCCCAAGTCGAAAAATGCGCAGAGTTTACTCCCAGTTCTCTATAGTCTCGTGACATAATGCAAATCGCAGCGACTGTTTTATTGGGGAATTATGTGACTAAATTAGTATATATTTAATGTGTCAGTTTGGTGGCCACTTGCTTTTATTTATTTAATTTAATTCATTAATTACACTTTCTTGTCTCTATCTTTTGAACGTGGAAGGAAAGATGACTGAATGTTGATTTCCTAAGGATGTGGAAGTGGTCGTGGTGAATTGTGAGAATTTTATCTGGAGGAGACTTAATATTTCCGCGTTACCTCTGTGTAGATGGTTCTGCCCGTGACGTAGTCACCATACCGCATACACTAATCCTGCCCCCGTGCACAGAATGTATGCTTCAGCGACACGTTCTTCACAGAAATAAAGTAGTGGTAATAATAATAATAATAATGAGGAACTATAATTTTGTCTGTTGATTGTATGGGTGTGAAACTTGTTCCGTCACGCTGAGGGAGGAATATAGGGTGAAGGTGTTCGAGAAAAGGGCGCAGAGGAAGATATTCGGACCTAAGAGGGAGTAAGTAACAGGGTAGTGGAGAAGGCTGCGTAATGAACAGCTTTATGCTCTACTATTCACCAAGAATTATTCGGATGATCAAATCAAGAAGAGTGACATGTTAAAGGCATGTGACAAGTATGGGGAAGAGCAGAGATGCATGTAACATTTTGACGGGGAATCCTGTAAGGAAGAGACTAATTGGAACACCTAGGCTTAGATGTGAGTATAATATTAAAATGGTTGTTCAAGAAGTGGGATGGGGGGTCATGGCCTGGATTGATCTGGCTCAGGATAGGGACAGGTGGCAGGCCGTTGTGATTGAGGTAATGAAACACCGTTTTCCGTAAAATGCTGGGAAATTCTTGACCAGCTGAGGACCTGTTAACTACTCAGGAAGGACTCGGCTCCGTGGAGATATAATAATAAGTGCAAACTGACAACCGTCCCTAACACTGAGCCGGACATCATAATATGTGATAATGAAAAAGGAACAGGCACGTTAGGAGAGGTTGCAATTTCAGGAGACAAATGTGATCAAGAAAGAAACCGAGATGATTCTATAACACAAAGAAATTACAAGAGAAATACAGCGCATGTGGAATGTAAAAACGAAAATAATACCAATAATACCATTAATAACAATAATAAATAATAATAGGAGCAACTGGAACCGTGTCCAAATCATTTACACAGCACCTAAGCAACATAACGGGAGAGCACAATGCCGATGAACTGCAGAAGAAACAAACACTGAGCACTGCTCACACACTACAGAAAGTACTAATGTAAAAGTACAAAACATTTAACAAGGGAAATAACACAGATATACCATAAACTGTAACTACTACGTGGTTAACTACAGGTAAGTAAATATAAGTGCCCTGCATAAAGGTAATAAATAATAATAATAATAATAATAATAATAATAATA
>Ga0123354_10008731_pt1 | contig 15448 bp, 13 predicted proteins | sample TergutLab28metaG_2_FD_97872 | JGI IMG/M metagenome (GOLD analysis project Ga0123354, IMG submission 97872) | Labiotermes labralis P4 segment gut microbial communities from Petit-Saut dam, French Guiana - Lab288 P4 | ecosystem: Host-associated > Arthropoda: Insects > Digestive system > Gut ...
GTGTATTTCAGAATTTGCAAAATACTGCTCCCTGTTATTTGACACAAATGTAAGTAAGGAAAGTATATATTGTGACATCAGTGGTAAAATGTTTAATTCTTTGAACAAGTTTCTACAAGATTCACTGTTACCACGCCCCATAATAATCCTAATTGCCTTTTTCTGCATTCTAAATACCTGAATACTATGGGAGGAATGTCCCCAAAATATTATTCCATAAGTCATTACAACGTGGAAAAGGGAATTGTAAATCAAAATAATAGCATTTGCATTTACATAGGGCTTAACAGATCTAATTTAGAAAGCAGTACTCAGTTTCTTTATTAAGTTGTCTATGTGTGGTTTCCAAGAAAGTGTATTATCAAATATCAGGCTGATAAATTTAGTGTATAGGTTGTTAGAAATTCTACTATTATCTAAGCACACACTTATGTCAATGGGTTGGCTGTTCTTTGTCTTGAAGTGTATGTAGTAAGTTTTTTCAATGTTTAATGAAAGGCAGTTTATTTTAACCACATATTAACATTTCCGAGAACTGTTTCAATGTTCACACGGAATTCCATAAAGTTACTATGAGTGAAAAGTATGATTTTATCATCGGCAAACAAAACTGGTATTGCCTTCTTGTTTATGACTGCAGGTAAATCATTCATGTATAAAATAAACAGTATAGGACCCAGTACAGAGCCTTGTGGTACTCCATGTTTAAACATTGCCCAATTTGAAACAGAAATATTGTGATTTGTTTTATTATCTATTAGGACTTACTGGTATCTATCTTTGATGTATGATTGCAAGAGTTCCTTGCCCTTACCAATAATTCCACTTTTCAATTTTTGAAATTAGTATGTCATGATGTACACAGTCAAATGCCTTTGTGAGGTCACAAACGATACCTCCCACTATTTGTTTATTAAGGCATTTAATACTTCATTTATTGGTTTACAAACAGCATTTTCTGTTGTAAATCCTCTTCAGAATCCATATAGTTCTTTACTTATGATGATGTTTTTGTGCAAATGGTCCAGTATTCTTGTCTGTATTACTTTTTCTAAGATTTTTGAAAAGGAGGTTAAAAGAGATACTGGCCTATAATTGCTTATATCTCTTTTATTGCTTTCTTTATATAAGGGCTTTATTACAGAATACTTCAGTCTATCTGGAAAGACACCTTTAGTTATTACTTTATTACATATATAATTAAGGGGTATAAGCCCAACATTATTGTAACACTATACAAAGTATGACTAATAAAAAATTCACATCTCACATGCTTCAGTTGCAGTACACATGATGCAGGCAAATTGTACATCTTGAGAAAAAAACTTGACATCATATGTCCAGCAGACAGTTGAGCCAACATCACTGCTATAGCCATGTCTCTGGTCAAAGTACAATTAGATAGTGCACAGTGCAAAGAGTGGTCTGGTAACATTCAGTAAATAGCTCAAACTTGAATAATATCAGTGCCCCCAATCATGCACCCACCAATGAAAATGCCACTGAAAGTTTGCTGAACTGTTTAGGGATTGAATGTACTTCTTGTGACCTCAGTTTTTAACTTTCATCTGTGCCAGTAACAGCTAGCTATGTACAAATGATGAATGTGGCACTGATAACCTCCTATGACATATCTGTCTGCTGTCAATGAATCAGTTTTGGCATAATAACTGTTCAAGGGACAGAAAATAAAGGCATTTCTGGCCTTTTTTTAGGTGAAGCATCCCCATTGTGTTTTCAATAATTTATAAAATGTATACAAGTTTTCAGTCAAACACAACCTTTATTATTTAAAATATAATTATATCAGCAACATGTTTCGTCTTCTTTATGAAGCCATCTTCAGGCTGCAATTCAAAAGGCTTTTGAATTCCAGCCTGAACATAGCTTCATATAGAAGCTGAAACGTGTCGCTGATTTATCTTTTAATTATATTTTATATAATAAAAGTTGTGTTAGAATGAAAACTTGCAAACATTTTATTAAGCATTTCTGACTGTATACTTGGTAGGGGATTGGGACTTATTCTTCACATGCTTATGGTTATGATAGCAAAATCCAGGATATGTTGTAACTCTGTGCTTTTACATATGTGTACACAATTCATACCAGTTAATGATAACCCAGAGTAGACTGACGAAGCAAACAAAGGTCTCTTCTCTCATTATATTCTTGATGCAACACCCATATAAGGTAGCTCTCAAACTACCTCTGCAGTCAACCTCTATCAGTCTTGTTAGGGTCCCTTACACCTCTTTGTTGCTACTGTGGTCTCATGTGAGATGATTATCTTTTCTTTTCAGATGTATCAAGACAGCTACATACAACTGACTGTACTGTAATCCTTGCAACTGGGTACAGACAACCAAGAGCAGTAAGATTCAGGTTGGGAAGTTTTCAAACAGGTTTTGTTTGTTTTAATATCTGAGGTGAGTCGGTAAATCAGACGTTTGCAAGCTCCTAATATTCTATGGAAGCCACATATTTTTAGGTTAGGTTACATTTCCAAGTCAAATACCAAACAATGTGTACAAGAAAACATGTTCAGTACTGTGTAATATTTAAGGTTCTTACAGCAGTGTTGATGACAATTCTTCATGTCAGTTGGCAAATAGTTTTGTATATATTCACCCACTGACAAAGCATAACACCCCACAAGATTAGACACTGATCACTCACTATTAAGAACCCATTCCACAAATGAATGAGAGGTTTATGTTACCCTCAGAACAAATATATATGAGCCAGCATGCTACACGACAAATAGTACTGGTGCAATTACAGTTGTTACAATTTATAACTGCTAAGTAGCTTTTGATGGGGGCACACGGTGGTACAGTTGCTTGAGGCACTGCGTTACAAGCCGGAAGGTCGTGGGTTCGACTCCCGATGGTGTCACTGGAATTTTTCATTGACGTAATCCTTCCAGCCACACTCAGCCTCTAACAGAAATGAGTACCAGGAAAATTTCCTGGGGGCTAAGGGTGGCCGGTGCATAGGGCTGATAACCTTACCACCTTCAAGTGCTGACTGTCTTGAAATCTGGGAGCCTCAACCTCTTGGAACCCTCAGGGTCTGTCCAGGCCTGTCATGTGATTGCTTTACCTTTTAAATAGTTTTTGATGGAGATTTACCACCAAGCTATAAAAAGATTTATTATGTCTGATGGAGGAAGTTCTGGTAGAATGGATAGAAACAATTCAGTCTGTAGTAATGCCTGTTCAAATAAGTTCCTGCTTAACACTGTACATTATATGATGTAAAATGGAATGACAGTTGTGATTAAAGAATGTGAAAGTGGTCATGGCCCACTTTAACATGTTATCGTGGCAGAAGTGGCGAGATTCACAAAAATGTTCAGGCACTGTAGCTAGCCTATGCACCAAGAATTGGAACTGGGACATCTCAAATATGCTAAATATAAGACACTATTCAGAGGTTTATATATGTTAATAATATATTTAATGATGTTTTCATTAGTTCAAAGCACACTGTGGTAACTTTTTGTAGGTTAACCTTTCAAAAACCTGTGTTCCCATATGCAAATGCATGTAGGAAAACACCCCACAAAATTCATGTTATATATTTAGAAAACAAGGAAATTTACTATATTTTTCAGACAAGCTGCATAACCTCTGTTATATTTTCCACAGAATGTTGTTTGTTTAATAATTCTATCTTTTTCTGTTCCAATAACACATTTTTTTTACTTCATAAACCATGTGTTGAAATTGAAATATCCACCCCTGCAGGGTAAAAGTTAATTACCAAGCACATCCCAAACACAAAACAGAATCCTTACCATCCGAGCCAACACAATCAGTATCACAAATTAAGATAAATGGAAAAATCACAGTCTCTATGAAAGACAGACGTGGATTCTCAAACAACTTGGCAGCATTTATGTACTGTACAAATTTATTTCAATTTGTCTTTGAAACAATACACATGTATGCAACTAACTCATTTACCATTCACACAACATGTGATAAAAGAAAATTTTCATCTCAGTTGTAACGCAGTGTTCATTGCTAGCTTTCTCCTACAATTTCTCGAAACTAAATGCAACATTTCACTTCTTCAGCAGCTGATGCCTCAGTACAAAGAATGGAGCAGCCAGTCCACTTCCAAAGAAAACTATGAACAATGCTGTCAATTTGTAGCGGTTTGTGATGTCAAATGGAAGGTTCTGGAAACAAGATTAAAAACACATTAAATAATGTGACTGGCTGTTTCATGTTAAACTGAACACTATGGAAAGTGGATACATGGAAAAGGTGTGATATCATCTTGTAGTAGACTGTTATACCATACAGGAAGGGTTATTTACTACAAGTGCCTATATCCCAACAAGTGCCTATATCCCAAAAAATCATGCATACAGCTGACCTATTTCACTTGGGACTGTAACACACTTTATATACATGGTTTCAACATTCAAGGCCCTTGTGAAATTAATAAATTTTATTGCAGTCCAATAAATTAATTACAGGGAGATCATGGCAAGAGTGCTCAACATGTAATATGAAAAGCAGTGATTACTGCATTTATGGCATCGAGGAATCAACTACTAACACAATATATGAGAAACATTAAAAAGAAAGTGCTGAAGAGAGGTCTGTATCTTCACTGACAATTTAATATTTTTACGACTTCAAAAACTTACAATTCAGATTTGAGATCCTTTTGGCAATGGATTTTAGGATCACGATTTTCTGTAATATTAAGCCATGTAATTTGTTTCGAAGGTTATCAACGTATCAGACAAATATGGTCTCTCCATTTGAATTACCCAACCTCAAGATTGAGGCAGCACATTCATATGAAACACTGGTATCAATCGTTGGGACTACATGATATCCCATCCCAGAAGCCCAATTGTTTACCCCAAGGCATTAATACATAACAATGCAGTGCAGTGCAGTTACTTTGTGTATCACTCCCAATTTTCAATTCTTCACCCCTTAACAGTTTGAAGTTTATATATTTAAAGAAAAAAATATATGCATCTGAATATATAAATGTAATCATAATGCATGCCTCAGCGTCTATGTTACTATCTTACACCTTGTGCAGTTCTCGTCATATTATATGAGAATCATAGAAACCCATGTTAGTGGTGCCAACATACATAAAAGGCAAAAATAATCCAACGGATTCCTGCGTTGTGTCCCAGGTCATGGTTTGTCGTGTTTAAACCATAAGGTTAGCCCTGGGTGTGTTCGTGCCTATAAACCTAGTTAGGGTTTTCTGTGTACAAAACGTTACGTTTGGATTTATGCGCAATGACAAACGCCATATCTGCTACGCTTGTTTGCGACGTACTGTACCTCCGACAAGCAAACAGCAGTGCACTATTACACATTAGTTCCTTCCTCTTGTTTGTGACAAATTACAACGAAGTCAGTTACTTAGTCGAGATGGAGCAGACGTGTTGCGAATTCATCCGCGTTTCACAGAAAGTGCAGCTATTTACTTTAATGGTTTACCATCATTGCAGGTACTTATCAGGATTATTCTTACCCCTCCAGGAATTCCACCATGATCATGTCCACCACTTCGCCTGACGGCTGAAGTAACGAAATTCCTTGCGAACTGAGAAATCCTTCCAGACATATTCGTCCTCTATAAATCGCAGGTGAACAGAACCGGAAGTGTACTGTGGAACGCAGTTTGTCAAATTAAAGAACATAACTAATTTGACGAATCGCAGAAGATACATTACGGCTCATATTACAAAGTTTATTTTGTGTAAATGTTAGTTTAAAGCAGCATAAGGTTCAACTGAGATCGACGTATGAGTAACTGACAAGAATGTAATTATTAGTTTGACTTCATTATATGATTGCTTGATATTGTCCTATGTGCCGAGACGTTGCTTCCTCAAACACGTACAACTAGAAGAATGATACTACAGACAACATGTCGTATTTTGAGAAACAATTTATTGATACGTAATTACACTAGAAAAGCAGCTGTCATCGGTTCATCGCCAGATAGAAACACGCCAGAGTATCAGGTGGGTCACTCGAACGTTCAAAGTACCATGGACCCACTGATATGGTAATAAACGAGAATTGCGCAGGCCACCCACAGATAGCACGAAACTCAAATTATGTAATCTTGTAAGAAAAGAACTTCAACTTTTTAAGAAATTATCAGCCCGTCTTTGTAATATATTTTGATTCTGAGATCGCCACATAATATATCCAAGTAATAAACGTGGTGTCCAATAACGAGACCTATCTAGAATAACAAATGTGAGCATCAAATTATTCTTGAATTTGAAATAACGTTATGACAACAAGCCAAAAAAATCATGCAGTTATTTAAGGTATTTGTGAAACTTTACCACTTTCAGTAATTTTCTTAATACTTTTAGTTCTGGATGTCTACGTAGATGCATAGATACGTGCATTATACATAACTGTAGTTTTAAACTCGGTAACAACAGAATGTGAAGTGAGTCATAATATGCAAAATATAAGAATACTTTTAAGTATATCACATGTAGTATGTTGTTTGTACACATAATTCATTATAAACAGCTGATAATAAGATTAATCATTTTTAAATCAGAAATCAATGAAAGCAAGTATATAAGTATTGTCTTAATGGTCCTTTAAATTTGGCCTCTGCAGCAGCCAGACTTGTAAGTCTGTTTGGTAAACTGTTGCATATTTTGATTCCAGCATGGTATGTGCTTATCTGAATACATGAAAGGTTAGTAGTTTGCCTTTGAATATAGGGTTTAATCCCTGTATTAACTCTGTAATACTGAATTTGTATGAAAATTTTCTTGGTTTACAGTAATGTCCATGAATGAAACAATATATTTGCATGGAAGATGTAAAATCCCTGTTTCCTTAAGGAGATCTCTACTTGAATTTCTAGGTTTTGCACCAATCATTCTAGCAGTTTTCTGTTGTAAAGTAAGCGTGTTTTTACTGTAAGATGAATTACTAACAGAAATTATTCCATGTTTTATTGTAGAGTGAAAATAGGCAAAATAAATTTTTTAAGAGACTCTGTATGCTGATTTGAAACATAGACCCATCTACATAGCATGCTTCACATTACTAAGGAGTCATGATCAGTGGATTTCTTCCAGTGCAGGTGGTTATCAATTTTGCAATCCAACGAATTTTGTATTTTTAACAAATACCTAATAATGTGGAGAATTATTCATTATGAGTTTTATTTCATTCATTTTCAGTAGATTTAGAGTCAACTTGTTGGCAGTAAGTTACTTTTATGAGACAGAACTATGTTTGACAAACATTTTGACAAGAAATATGATACTAGTGTCATCAGCAAGTAATACAGGTTCTGAGAAGATATTTATTCTTGAAGGTAGGTTGTTTATGTATGTAATGAAAAGTAAGGGTCCTAGAATTGATCCATGGGGAACCCTGTATTGTATCAATTTCCAATCTGTAGCACTCTGTATTATGGCCTGTGAAGGGGGAGACTAAGAATTGGGATGGGGGGAAGGACTGATTGATCTGGCTCAGGATAGGGGCAGTTAATGAACTCTAGCGAATGCTGTAATGAACCTTCGGGTTCCATAAAATACAGGGAATTTCTTGACTTGCTGTGAACCTGTTAGCTTCTCAAGAAGGACTCTACTTCATGGAATTTGTTTGTTTGTTTGTTAGTTAAAGGGGAGTTTGGTTGTTGATTCTGTGTAGGTTGGTGCTTTCTTTGTACACATAATTAAAGAACATCCTCACAAAATGTCAATCCAGCAGCAGAAAATGTCTGTGCACAACGTCCAATAGCTACAGACTGCAAGAACCAGTGATGACAGAAGCCATCACAGACAGGTGGACAGTGAAGGAACATTGAAGCATCATGTGAATGCAGCATGTAATGTACTGCCACAGCCCTATACGTAGTTGTCCGAACCCAGTGACAAGTAGGAATCCATGTATAATAGAAAACCTGTGAACATTACTCCAGTGTGGGTTTACTAATGATCACTTTGATCATTTTTCATATGTGTGATCTCCATTCTTATGAGTTTATTTAAAAATCTGTAATTCACAATACGAGAAACATGTTTTTATATAGCTATCTATATATATATATATATATGTGTGTGTGTGTGTGTCATTATGTTAATTAAATCAGAATTTTACAGTAGTATTTGTCTTATCCTCATATATTTTAAGTTAGAGTGATACTGTCTGTACACATTCTGTAAGAAAATGGAAATATGGTGTACCAATCAAAAATTGTGTTTGTGAGAATCTCCTTGAGAATTACCTGTTTGCCAAGACATTGGAGTGGTGCGCAATAATATAATTAGCTTGTGTACTTGGTGCATGCAATTTGGTTGCAAGGTTATTGTTTTAAAGTCAAGGCATATTAGCGTAACTAATCTAAGTGACTTATGTGCTGGGTATAATGTTGAAATAGAAGCTGAATTACGTGTAACTGGAATGATACTGAAGTTTCTACCATTAATCTGATTCAAATGGCAGAGTGGTATTGTGCAACCAAATCTTGGGTGTTTGTAGGACTTGAGAAAGGTGGGAGGAAGAGGGAAGCACAGGTCAGGGATGCATTGTTACATCAGGAAGAGGAAGAAGAGGCAGTCAGGACCACTGCATTGTGTACATTTGTGAAGTGTTATAAACATTTATGTCTTTGATGTGGCCGTACCCTAGTGTGCATTCACAGATTATTAGTTTCAGCTCTCTTCTGAACAATGCTGAAATCAATATTTGGATAAAAGAGTCTGGAAATTTGTATGTTAATCTTGGGGTTAGGATCCAATGCAGATATCAGACTTTTATAGCATTAAATTTGAAGAAAATGGGAATCCAAAGACTTAAGTAATTTGGTTTAGGCATAGAAAATAGTGAGAGAGTGGCAGGGATAAACTATCCTAATCACTCCTGTGGCATCATTTGTGGCTGAGAGCCACATTTTATACTGTGTTATCTCTTGGCCCAAACATTGAACATTTTGAAGTATTAAAATGAGACATGTTAGGAAATTTTGGTTTAGATTCTATGAATGAATAAAAGAGCAGTCTTTTTTCTGTGCCTAATCATTATATCTTGAAGACATGGGGCACTGGATGTAGACCTCCACACACTTCTTAATGTGACACTAGATGACAGTGAGTCATCTGCTTTATGCCCTGACCCATGCAAGGAGATCCAAACAATTGGATATTCATGGTGTATCCCTGAGCCAGTTTCAACATGGTGATAAAGGGAAACAACCTCAGCGCTTCTTGTGAATTGAACTTCATTCTTTTGGCCTGTAGCCAGTCACTGCACTGACAGCTATATTTTCTCTATGTAGTTGTCTTCTGTAGGAAATGTTTCTCAGTTCTACATAGAATGTATGTTGTATTGTAAGTTATGTTACAGCAATCGGAGTTCTTGATTGACTAACTGACAGGTTTGAATGTAGTTTCACAGATCAACTATCATGTCTGGGTGTTCTTTGTTTCCTTAATACCATCTCAGGATTTCCAGGTGGCATAATTGAAGGAAAACATGGAAATCCATAACCCGGATACTTGCCATTTATCCCATATAAGGGCCTCACCCCGCAGCCATTTGATATGTCATCCACATTGATCTTTCTGTCCAGTTCTTTGTAACCTGTGCAGCTAACAACTGTCATTAAACAAACACAAATGTGTGTTGCAGGAAAACTATGTGCACATGAAGAACCTGGTTGCAGAACTGCAAAATGTGGTGCAGCGTGTGGTGCAGGGAGGGGGAGAGAAGGCCAAGTTGAGGCACACATCCAAAGGCAAGTTGTTTGTACGGGACCGTATAAACCTGCTTCTTGATCCAGGCTCACCTTTTCTGGAGCTGTCACAGCTTGCTGGACTTGATATGTATGGAGATGACATTGTTCCTGCAGGGGGCATAGTCACAGGCATTGGCAGGGTGGCAGGGTGAGTGATGTAGTCAGTGCATGCTACAGTGGGAATTGTGCTGTCAGGGCTGCTGGTATCTGTAAGAGATGACTGAATTCTGTATAAAGGTAGCATGACTGTGCAATGTCAGTCCTACTGTTTAACACAGCAGTAACTGTACATGGAAATGCTGTGAGGACTTTAAATGGAGGGAAGGAGCTGAGAAAATGGGGTTAAAGAGGAACCAGTCTTAACTAACTTGAAAGGCTTTCTGGTAACCCATGTATTTTTTGTAATAAACACACTGATTTAAAAGTAAAGGTGAAGTAGCTGATGTATATTTTTAAATGTCACACCACGAAGACATATGGGGGATCAGAAATGTGGCACTGAACGTGAGAGGCTATCTGGTAACCCCTGTATTTCAGTTGATATATTTTCTTTAATAAATGCTGTGATTGGAAAGTAAAGGTAAAGTTGTTGTCCCTGTACCATTAACCTTTTAAAGTGTACTGGTTACTTGATGCACCAACAGTTTTAACATTCAAAAATTGTACATTCTGCCCACAGAGTTATTTGTGTGTTTTGTATTCATTTCAGAACAAACAGTGACTTTTGCTCTATGCAACATAAACTGAATGGTTTTCATAACTGAGTTGGGAAGTGTTTACAGTGCGGTGTGCAGTGGGTCTTTAATGAAAAGAGTTAACATATTGTCTTTAAAGGGTTAAACATCACACCACAAAGACATATGGAAGAGCAGAAGTAAGGCACTATGCATCCTTAAACTTGGTAGTAGATGGCAGTGAGTGGTCAGTTTCATTCTATGGTAACTTCACCTCTAGGGAAACAGTGCCCATTACTCAGTTGGTGGGAGGCTGGGTGGGTCACAGAGCCAATGTGGACGCTAGAGGAAAAGAAAACTTCTGATCGTGCCAGGGATTAAAACCCATGCTCCTTGTTTGTGTAGCCCATAGAATAGTCACAGTATCAATTGCTGTATCCCCATCACTATAATTCTAATGTATGACAAACAAGAGTTGGTGTAGTAACCAGGCTATGGGCCAGATTGAAGGAAGCATGACACACATTGCAGCAGGGACCTCTTTTTGAAACTGTTTAGACTATCTTTGGGGTGCACCCAATCTCATATTCAGTATGTGCTGTGGATTTTTCTCCTGGGCTGAAGTGGTAGCATGTTAGGCCGACCACTGCATTTAGTGCTGAAGTTAACAATATGTGGAACTCTGGCTGCATTCCTACATTTGCCTTCATGGCATGTACAGGGGCAACTTCACTTGATATGTTACAATCAGTATACTGATTATGCAATATCGGTTGCAGTCCTGAGGCACATGAAGTGTACATCAATGGATGGGATCAACCCTGGTTCCGCTATTAGCAGAACTTGTGAACTTAAGATGTGCTGACCAAACTACATTTATCCACTTAACTTCAGCACATGGAAATGCTTAGAAATTACACTAAACTGAAATACTTGAAAGAGTAATATTTTGCCAACTGAATGATTGTCACTGTCTGACAGCCTCATGTATTTGTGTATCAACTACAGTGTATTTGTTATTAGTCAACTGTAAGTTTGATCTGATTGCAGCCAACTGTGTCATTTGTGAGCCTGCTTATTTGTTAGGTATGAGTTTCTGTGGAAAGAAGTGGACTGTATATGTATGTCTATATGTGTGTGTGTATGTATGTATGTGTATATATATATATATATATATATATATGTGTGTGTGTGTGTGTGTGTGTGTGTATGCTGCCCATTCCTCCTGTTGTTGAGGGAGGTAGGAAGAAAATTGTGAATTTACTGGGGGTTCACCTGCCCAAGCTTCTGTCATATCTAGGGACACACACAGTTTCAGCATCAAATTTCATATGGCCATAATATTTGTACTCACAGCTGTCAGAACCTTAAATCCCATAAACTAGAATATCTTCCTGTTTCACGTGTTTTTTCTTGTAGGTCCGATTGCATGATTGTTGCGAATGATGCGACAGTGAAGGGAGGGTCATACTACCCAATCGCAGTGAAGAAGCAACTGCGAGCGCAGGAGATAGCATTACAAAACAGACTGCCTTGCATCTATCTGGTGGACTCGGGTGGGGCAAACCTCCCCTACCAAGCAGATGTGTTCCCAGACCGCGATCATTTTGGGCGCTCCTTCTACAACCAGGCAACTATGTCAGCCCAAGGCATTGCTCAGGTGCTGTACTAATTACTAGAGACTTTTACTGGCAGTATTGATGTATTGTAATGGACATAAATAGACTGCTTGTTTATATTCTTTTGTTCATCATGGTTAATTTAGACATTGAAGAAGGAGAGACAGGCAATAACACAGAGGGGAGCACTTGGTAGTCTTAACAGGGTCTGATAGAAGATATCTGTGTTCATAACAACATACAGTTTGCAAAATGTGTATGTGTTTTTTTTTCCTTAAAAACATTAATCAGGTAGACTGTATAATGTAGAAGAATTTTACTTCCTGTGAGATATAGCATGCTGTGTGTTTATGATTGATTATTTGTGCATGTAATACAGCAATACAGATTGTTGATAGTTGTTATGAACAAGACTAGAAGATGACAGCAGCAAATAATACCTGTGTTTCACTTGGTATTGTAGTCAGCCTCTGCCAAAAATTGTTATACAGTTTGCATATTAATGAAAGCGGTCTTGTAGCATCCCTTAAGGGCTATAATGTGTAGTGGTGTGGCAATGGAAGGGTTATCTGTAAAAACGGTAGGTAGAGGTGGAAACTGCCAAATGTTACCATTGAATATTCAGTGGACATTCCATGAGCATGATTGTAATATTGTCTTTAAAACAGGCTTAAAAGTAAATGCTACACACTATTGGACCTATGTGTTTTCACATCGGACTGCACGTATAGCACGAGAAGGTACTTAACACTGAAGAGGTTATTTCTTTCATTCATATTTTTCATCTCTCTACATTTACCTTGGGGGCACGCGGTGGTGCAGTTGGTTGAGGCACTGCACTTCAAGCCGGAAGGTCATATGTTCAATTCCCGATGATGTCATTGGAATTTTTCATTGATATAATCCTGCCGGTTGCACTATGGCCATGGGGTTGACTCACCCACTAACAGAAATGAATAGTAGGAATATTTCCTTGGGGTAAAAGTGGCCGGTGCCTAGGGCTGACAACCTTACCACCTTCATTTGCTGATTGTCTTGAAATCTGGGAACCTCAACCTCCTGGAACCCTTAGGGCCTGTCCAGGCCTATAATGGGATTGCTTTACCTGCGTTTACCTTGTCAAGTTACCTGTTAAGTAGGGCTTACACTAAAAAGGTCCTGAAATTGAATCCTGCTATTCCAGAGCAAAGTGTTATCAGATGTTGTGCAGTAGGCCATGATTTCTTGCTACCTGATGAGCCTGAGAAAAGATCAGCTTTATTATTGTAGATTGCTGTGGTGATGGGCAGCTGCACAGCTGGTGGTGCGTATGTGCCAGCTATGGCTGACGAAAGTGTGATAGTGCAGGGGACAGGCACCATATTCTTGGCAGGACCTCCATTGGTAAAAGCTGCTACTGGGGAGGAAGTCAGTGCAGAGGAACTGGGTGGGGCTGATCTTCACTGCAGGTAATTTGTGCGTCCTTTACAGTCCTAAGCTGAGTCCATTTACCTGTATTTTCTTTAGAATTCTGTTTGGCAGTGGAAATGAAGTTTATTAAACAATAGATAAATAATTATATAAATAAATGACTGCAGTTAAATTACTGAATACTTAATTACAAATAAATGATTATTACACATTTCACAACTTTTTCTGTGTAGTAATGAAAACTATATTAACTCTTGTATATACACTAAACATGAGTGGTTCAGTGGCATAGCTGAAAGACACTCTCTACTGTGCTTTTTTATTAATCATATAATAATCCTAGACCCAGCCCTACCAGAAGAAAATCCCACGAGCCACCACTGGCCATGGCCATCCCTTTTCTTTTATCTTATTCACATCGTAATTTGCCATGTGAATATCTCTTGTACAGAGTAAGATGGCTCGAGCAGTGACCTCTGATTTCTATCTGGGAGATGCCAGACTTTTGGCTGTGATGTCAACTGTACCAACTGAGGTGTTGTGATTTTCATTGGTTCTTCAAGGCAAATGCCTGTATAGTATTAAATTAACCCATGACTACTTCCTTTCGTGTTCTTTTCACTTCATCATGTATTGCCTTCCGATCATGTGAGTTGCTGACCACATTCTTGTATAAATTACAAATGACTGAAATTTGGTCCTTTTGAAAAATACAAGAGTTCTTTTGTTAATTGGCACATTAATCTTTATTGTATCTTAAACAATTACAGAAAAATTACCATGTTTCCACCTGTGTAAGTCGTCTTTGGGTGATGGCTATTTCAGAAACAAAGGGAGATAGTATGTGTGATGCAGATTTTTTGGGGGGTGTGTTGGGTAGTTTTTGGTTCCCTTTAGTTCAGTGAGGGTGGCCAGGTTGGCATATTCAAAATAGTGACTCAGTATGTGTGATGCAGATTTTTTTGGGGGTGTGTAGGGTAGTTTTTGGTTCCCTTTAGTTCAGCATGTGTGGCCAGGTTGGCATATTTAAACTAGTGACCCACAATGGGCTGGAGTATCCCAGAATAATTTCCTGGTGGAGTAAGATTTTACATAATGTCCAGACCAAACCTAAGGCCCACCCAGACTGTTGTACAATAGGTACTGGATCTTTACTCGGGGGTTAAGTAGCCAGAACAGGTGTTGATCACCCACCTACTTCTAGTGCCAGGTTGCAAATGGGTTGCAGCTTTACCTGCACCTCCATTTTGTGCCTGCATTAGCATGTCATGAAGTGACCTTTACCTTCATTTCAGTGTATGTGAGGTTACATTTCCTTTTCTTGCTTTCCTTATTGTGTTTGGTGAGGATGCATCTTTGTTGCTGTTTTTTTTCCTTATGAAATGTGTTGTGGCAGAATGTACTTTTGGTGTTTTTTGTGTTATAGCTTGAGTTTGTTGTTAATATTTGTTGTTTACATTTTCTGTCCTGATTTTTTTTATGTCACTTGGTACTGATAAAGTCTGGTCCTGTAGTCACTCTGTGAACTTGAGTTTGTAAGTCAATGTGTTGCAGAACATCAGGTGTGACAGATCACTATGCTGTGGATGATGAGCACGCTCTTTATCTCACACGGCAGATTGTGAAGAACCTCAACAGACGCAAGGTTCCAGAGATTACAGCTGTCTCACCAGAACCACCCATTCATCCACTGGATGATCTCTATGGCATTGTGGGTGGGAATCTAAAGAGGAGCTTTGACATCAGAGAGGTTATTTAACAGCTGTGATTATTATGCTGTTGATAATAAATTGTGGGTTTTCCATCCCGTTGTGTGTACATATAATGGAATATTTTATTGGACCATCGTTACACAACAATATGGTGCAAAGTTTTTATTATGCAACTTACAACTGAGCTACATGTTTCGACCCTCCAGGGCCATCATCAGGCTATAAAATAATGGTGTTAACCAAGGCACATGCGGTA
>Ga0123354_10008732_pt1 | contig 15447 bp, 12 predicted proteins | sample TergutLab28metaG_2_FD_97872 | JGI IMG/M metagenome (GOLD analysis project Ga0123354, IMG submission 97872) | Labiotermes labralis P4 segment gut microbial communities from Petit-Saut dam, French Guiana - Lab288 P4 | ecosystem: Host-associated > Arthropoda: Insects > Digestive system > Gut ...
AACATGCCCAACAGAAGAAACCACATACACTGCAGATACAACGCAACCAACAGAGGAAATCACACAGTGTCCGGAAGTAACCAGTCCAACGGAAGTAACATGTCCAGAAGTAACATGTCCAGAAGTAACAGGTACGGGTGTAACATGAACAGATGTAACATCTGTGACAGAACCAACGATATTGCCATGCACATGTACAATGGAAGGAACCACACATATTTCAGATACAACCAAATCAACTGAGGAAACCACGTTCATTACAGGTACAACCAAACCAACAGAAGAAAGCACATACAATACAGATGAAACCAAACCAACAGAGGAAAGCACGCAGCCTTCAGAAGTAACTGATCCAACAGAAGTAACATGTCCAGAAGTAACATGTCCAGTAGTAACATGTGAACCAGAAACAACAGAACAATCATGCACATGTCCACCACCAACAACATGTCCAACAGAAGAACCCCTTACCACATCACCATCTACTTCAGGTATATTACAAGTTATAATGAGAATTTTGCTATACTGCAATGTATCTACACAAAACAAATGCTGTATGTAAATTCACTTACCAGTACACAATGTTATCTTTTATTTTTCTAGGCTACGTGTTTCACGTCTACTGGGTTATCATGAGACCATAAAAATATGTACAGAATATACTTCTCATTTTACAAACCATTAATTGCAGTAACATACTTGACTCTCAACTTATTACCCATAAATTTGTCAAACTTATTGTAATCCATGGTTTGTGAAAAGGAAAAATTTTTTGCCTTGCTTATTACCCAGTAGCCTTGAAATACGTAGCCTATATGTTTATATTGACTTCTCTACATTGATATATCCATATTCACTGTCTGAAGATAATCCAATTCAGTCGAAACATATTGCCTAGAAGCAAGAATAAAATCATATTACAGTATTCGTAAGCAAATAGTTTTGTGTGCTGACATTGGTTGTTGCGTGGAGACCCTGTCATATAACAAGTTTATCAACCAAAAGATATTTATAATGACAGAAGATACAGTAAACCTATTTTTTCGTGTTTTGATCATTCACATACTTATTTATTCAGCAATACTTGTATGCTAGAATGGACTTAAAATGCATTTTAGGCTACCATAGACAATTACAGATGAAAACTTGAAATCTTGAATGGACATTTTAAAATCCCATTGCATTTAATTATTTGGACCTCATTGTTCAATTCCGTACCAATGCAAGATGCTTTAACCAAATTTAAAGTTAATTTTAACTCGGAATTTTGTGAACCATTGACAGCAGTAACAGGATTACAACTACTAAACTTAGTAAGAACATATTATTTTAGTGACACATACATTGGACTCTCTCTAGCACTACATTTTGAAATTAAAATTTATTGTTTAAGTCAGGAGAAGGGATAAGCTCATTCAAATTACCCAGCAGATTACATTTCATGATCTCTGGAATACTATATAAATGATGATGATGATGATGATGATGATGATGATGATGATGATGATGATAATTATAACTGATGATGGGTGTGATGGGTGCAAAACCACTTCCTGAAACAGTGTTTTAAATAAAAACTACATTGAATAAAATTCTTCTTTGGGACTTCATACATCAGCTGATGTGCAATTAAAGCACTACCTTTTGGAATACAGCCTTACTTCCTTCCTCAGATAACATATATTGGAATTGCACCTACTCTGGTTGGCCCCTTAGAAGGAACCACTACTCTCAGTTACTGGACACCTATTCAACTCAGCTGGTTGGAATTTCACTTTAATAGCGCATCTTTGTTGCAAACCTGGTGTAGTAGTGACGTATTCCAGTCAGTGCACAGGAGAAGGCTTAGATCATTACTAATATATCTGATTTAACTGCACCATGAACTGCTCACTCCAAAATTTCTGTAACTTATTTTATTTTCTCCTAGCATGTGCTACAATAGTAACTTCAAAGGGGCCTTTACTGCCTCTCTACCATTCTCATCAAGACATAATTTGTGATATTTCATGTACTGTATTCAGTGTTAAATAATCCATGAAGTCACAGCAGCCTGTTGTTAAACAGTGCCAGGAACTTTCATCCAACAAGGACACTAATGGTTTATTGCATAAAATTGTTTAGTGTGATACCTTGTTAGACATATTTAGGAAGCATATTACTAATAATTGCATTTAGGGTTTGCACTCAGGTCAAAATTTAGATTAGAGTCTTCTGGTTTATGACATAATGTTATCTTACAGGTGGTTACAAACTTTTGTAGGAACCTGCTTTATCCTGTTTGTCCTATTTTATTATATTTATCATACTAAATAACCATGTGATTGTTGTACACACTTGTGTTGATGTCACCCCTTAATCCCAACAAATATGACAATTTCCATATCCATATGGACTACGTAGTCCTGTACGGATTTACAGAAGGGAAATAAATGATATGATATGATATGATGTGATGATATCCATCTTCAGTTAGAAGCAGGCAGCAGGTTTCTGTACGAGTCTACACACTGTTGGCACTAATTTAAAAAAATTGTGACCCAGTTTTGAAAAGACACAGTACTAACACTGTCTGAAAAGGCAGAAGAAAAATCCTGAGAACCTCAGAGTATTTGCAATGGTTCAAAATTATAATGAGATAGCTCCCAAATACAAACGAAGTGCTGTGCAGGTGGGGTAACTTGATGATTTGTGGAGCAGTGAGGGTGTAATGCTGCTTACCAGTTTAAATTGTTTTCAGCATATTGTGTTCTTCATTCATGAATTTAAGATATATGGAGTTATAAGGAATAACAACAACAACAACAACAAGCAACAGCAACCAACAGTGCGAGTAAAAGATATTAAAATATTAAACCTAATAAGAGCCTGCTGTTCTCATCTCACACACTTGTTCCAGAAAAAATAGGGACTTGCTGTAATTAAATTCCACACAAGCCCTGTTGGTATAGCACTCAAATCAGTCTGTTCTCCATATTTATTGTTGGATATGTTTTTGGTAATGTTTAAATAATTCCGCTCTTTCTCTTCCCTCTAGTTATCCTTTTAGGAACTAGGAAATTTTCTCATTCAATGTAATTTTTATAATTTATATTATACAGAGACTCGTCAGATATTTTGTGATATTATTCTGTTACTTTAGTAGAACTAGGTTTTCAAATATATGTGTCACTGTGGGAACATCATCCTAAGAGATTAAATTTATGTCATATTTTGAACATACATGCCCATTTGATAAATGTTTACTAGTTTACAAAACATCAGCAGAAAGTGTTAATAAAAATCCAAACCAGATGCAACAGTATGCAGACATTTATTTACTGCAAAGTCACTCTACATGTTTTGGGTGTCACAGCACCCATCATCAGGAGTACTAAAAACTGTAACCGCAACCTCTGGTACAGGTCATAATACTGGTTCAGCTACTTCCCTCCAACGTGGCCTGATCGGGACTGGTTTGTGCGAGTCGTATGACTACAAAACATGTAGAGTGACTTTGCAGTAAATAAATGTCTGCATACTGTTGCATCTGGTTTGGATTTTTATTAACATTGAATTATGATGCACGGAACCATGAGTTTAAAATCATCAGAAAGATTGTATGCTGTTGAGGCTATAGAGGTTGTTGTAAGGAATGTCCTATATCAAGTTTTATATATGCAGCAGATAAATCCAGCGGGGACTTCTGAAGTATAGAATTATTGTGAATTCTGGTTTGAGAAACATTTTTATCAAAATGGAAGTATTATCAGAAGACTGGAAGGAACCTTAGAAATTGAGGATTGATTTTCTACTATGTGTTTCTGTTCAGGTACAACAGAATCATGTGTGTGCTCAACAGAATATACATCTGTTCCAGATACAAGCAGCACTACCACCACCAACACTACAGGAAATACACCTCCTTCGACACCAGAATCTTCTACAGGTATATTACAGGAAATAATAGCATGGGTGCACTTAGTAATTCATTGATTTTCAGGTACTCATTTATGCATGCATGTGTACATCATCTTTTGAAGAAAAGTTTTAAAAAATAGTTTTGTCTTGCCTACTCCCTTTGTGTAATGATGTATGAGCTCTCCTGGTGATGTGATTAATAATGTATTATTGCTGTATTGAGCTAGAAACTAGAATTTTCTTTGCCACCGTTTTCAGAGTAGATGAGTGTTTAGTAATTTACTCTGACAACAGAGGCATTATGTTCCTCCAAAAGGGTGGTAACTATGTACCTCATTACATGTTGTTATCTGTCATTAATATTTATTGCACTATTAACATCAGGTTTCAGAAGTCTACTTCTTTTCTAACAAATAATGTGTTTCTATTTACAGCTCCTCCACAGGAGATAAGTATCCGTTTCACCGAATCCCAGGCCATAGTTTATATTTACGAACAACAGATGGGCTACATAAAGACCATGAGTGCATTCTGTATTCCTGAGTGTAAAATTGAGTATGAGATTGTAGCTGGTAAGTCATTTCAAAAAAGTATTTTTTTGAAACTGTTAGAAAGTTGTATCAAGCAAAGTAAATTTTTAATGTAACTGTACATGTTTATGTTTCCCTGTAATGAAAGCATGTAGGGAGAGTGGCACTAGATGGAAGAGACTGATCAATCTCGTGCCCAAGCCGATTTACCCACAGGAGAGAGACCCGGTATCCATTGACTAGGAGACTGTGTGGTCCTTGGAGTTGGTCTGGACATTGTGGAAAAGAAAAAAATCCCTTGCCCCTGATGGGATTGGAAATCTGTATCTTCCAGCCCATAGCCTAATCACTATATTGACTGTGCTACTGCAGCTCCAACTTAAATTTTTGGACTATTAAATTCAATAATGACACAGGGGTCCTTGATACTTATTAGTGTTATATACTAGCCAAGTGCAAGACATGGAAAGATGATGTTGCAGAATTTGTCCCTGTCAGAATTTCATAGATACTTTATGACAATGTGATGTCACTTACAGTGAGCGCTGGTCTTGTTTCACATGAGTTACAAGAGAATGGGAAATAGAGGAGAATCAGAGAGAATGCTGGGAAAGATGCTAAGATAGTGTAGGCTCAGGACACGAATTTGCCATTATCTGGACTAAACTTAATGACACAGCAATGTAAGTGTGGTGAATTTTTAATTTTGCTTCCTGACTAAGTTGATCAGGAAATCTTATGAGTATTTAGGTGGGACTTAAAAGAGTTCCTCCTTCTATACTACCATACATGGAATCCAATGCTCAGAAACTTGGGCGACATTTAGAATATTCTGCAAGCGTTTGAAAAGTGCACGGGATTTGTTATTTCTTCAGAATTATCTGCTGCATGTGTATTTTATATTAGCCGTAATGTAGCTCAGTAAAACACGATTTCAGTATTTCCGTCTATGTGAATTAGTTTGTTTGTATCTGACCATAGGTATTACCCTCAAGCGTAAATTTTGCTCACTAGACAAATTTGAATTAAAAAATTTGAATGAATACAGGGGTAAGTTTTGATAATAAAAAGGCATTATATTGTAAAATAGGAAATCAGGGAAGATGATTAAATTCTGTAAGTGGATTGATTTAATAAGTTTACTCAACAGATTACAACAACAAGTATGAAAAAGATAAAATAATTTTGAACTGAATAAAAGGATGGTAAATACAAAAAAGCAACTGGATATACTATATTTAAAGAACTGAAGACAAATATGTGTATGACAAATTCTGAATTGTGAACCAAATGAAAGAAGGGATTTAGGAAGATTTAAAAAGACAATTAAAGGAATGAGTAGTCATAAATGATCGGAATCTGAAAGGGAAGGACAGGGTGTGTTTAAGGTTATTGCAGTCTACATGGCTTCATGGGGCCGCATCATTGGAGGAACCCCAAAATACTGATTTTATTTCAGACTTTGAGTTAGATATAAACTTACATAATTTCATACATTGCTTGATCTGCAATGTCATTTTGAGGCTATGCATCTGTAGGACCCCAAAATTTATTTTTGTTTGGGGTTCAGAAATGCCTTAAACCAGCCCTGTGTGAAGAGACCCAATCTATGATACTGAGGGAAAAGATGACAGAGTATCTTTCAGTAAGCAAATAACAATTTGGGAATGAGATATTGTGAAATGCACTTTCTTCTCCATTTCTACCTTTGTCATAACTTACCCATTCCCTTTACATTCTGCTCAACACATGCCACTTCCTCACACCTGCCTAACTTCCACTTCCCCTTATTCTGTTCTTCCAGTTACTTTCTCTATTTTGCCTATCTTACAGTCCTTCTTGGTTAAACACTTCCTTTCATGGCCATGGGGGACACTTCATTAATAACAGTGGAAGATTTAATTCCCATTTTATGGGGCAAGGGGAAATTATTTCATTAGCAAGCGGGTGAAAGTGACAAATGAACGGTCTTGATGGAGTTCATGTATCGTATTTTGGGAACTTCTGGGAATATTAAGTTACATCTGCCCCATACCGGATATTAAATATGCTTTGTTTAGAGGTAGTATGAAAATTCTGACAACCATTTTTCAGGATCACTGAGTAGCAGCCTTATCATAGATCGTGAGACAGGAGACATAAATATTACAGGAAGCATTAAGGATAGTGGTTTCTTTGAAGTCAAGGCTACTGCTGAGATTGACGGAATAAATCTTGACAAAACAGCAATGGTGAGTCATTGTGCAGCTGGAAGGAGTACTGGTGCTTAGTGGAAAACATAGTACTTCTCTTATAGTATTTTATTCGCAACAATAAGACATAGTATGTGAACACACAACTTCTGTTACAGCAAATCCAGTAGCAGTTCTATATTTCATCTGCACTAACCAGCCATCATCAGACCGTGTGTGTATCAGAAAATGTAAAAAGAAAAATATAAATTTTACATCCTTATTGTTGCCCCATGCATATCGTCGAATTATTTAATTAGTATACCAACTGATGCACATACATAAAAATTCCACATTGAAACTTTAAAATTGCTCTGACATGTTTCCATCCTAAGTTCATCATCAGGGAGCTACACTTTCCTCGCTAAAGTCACTATTAAAATTAGTCACTGATTAATTTTGTTGTGTAAACAGGGTGTTGTGGCAGCATGTCTTATTGTGTAAGGTTATGTTGTTGAGAGTGCCCGACTACGGGTGTGCATCCTGTGCAGCAAAGCACAGGATGCACCCTGTTTATACAACGAAATTAATCAGTGACTAATTTTAATAGTGACTTTAGCGAGGAAAGTGAAGCTCCCTGATGATGATCTTAGGATCGAAACATGTGGGAGCAATTTTAATGTTTTAATGTGGAATTCTTATATATGTGCATCAGTTGGTATACTAATGAAATAAATTTTACATTTTCTTATATATACATCCTGATTATGGCTTCTTTGCGCGGCCAAAACATTTAGCTGCTATTTGATTTGCTACAAAAAAAGTTGTGAGGCAACAGTCTACATATCCTTTTACTGTGTGTTTTACCAGGACAATGGGGATGTCATGCCTAAAGTGTATTTTATTTGTCACTAATTCTGATCTAGCAATTGATCTGTAAATTTTTGTAACTGAACATATTTTGTATAAAATATGTGGCCTTTGAACAACCCCTGTAACAAACTTTAGCACAAGCGTGTCATGGTGATGTGATTATGATAGTGGTCTGAAACATAATAAAATGGTAAACCTGGCCCTGTGTTCGCCATGAACACCTAAGGTTGGAGCAAATGTAGAGCTTCACTCTGTCTTACTCTTGGCCGTACATGGAGGTGAGTGGTCAACTTTTTTTTAACTGGCTCCCTTAGCCTCAGGGAAATAGCCCATGGTGTCCACTGAATAGGGGGTTGTGTGTACCCTAGAGCCAGTCAGGATACTTTGAAGAAGAGGGGAATCTCTTGCCTCTCCCAGTAATCGAACCCCATATCGCTAAGACCTTAGCCTAGCCACTACACTGACAGCACTTCCTCATTTCGCCCAGAAAGAGAATTTAAAGAATCAAAATATGCCATTTTCAGGTGCATTCGCAAAATTGCAAAAAGTGTCTCTTAACTTCGTCATGTCTGTCCATCCATCCCACTAGACGGATTTTCATGAAATTTGATGTCAGATTATTTTTCAAACAACTGTTGAGAAAATTCAAGTTTCTTTAAAATCTGAAAAGAATAACAAGTACTTTACATGAAGTGGCTTGGCACCTGTAATACGCAGAGACAGGCTCGAGAATTGATCTCGGGTCCGGACCTGGCTACAGGGGCCTGGCTAGTGTCCCTTAATAGAACTCAAATCAAGGTTGTTATTGGCCTACTTATGGGACATAATACCTTGAGGAGACATTTATGTATAATGGGGTTAGGTAGTGACCCCATGTGTAGGAAATGTGGTACTGAGGAGGAGACCTCAGTCCACATTTTATGTGAGTGTGAGGCCTTGGACTCACTCAGGTATACCTACCTGGGTTCCTTCTTTTCGGACCCAGACGATATTAAGAAACTAGGTGTACGGGCCATCTGGAATTTCGGTGATGCAACAGGGCTCCTTTAACTTAGTATAGAATGAGGCGCACAAAGGGCCTGATTTAAGGCCTAGGTGCAATGGGCCCGTAAAAAGAGAGCTGGAACCCATATAACATTTTATTCTATTCTATTCTATTCTACTTTACACAGAGACAAATATATTTTTTTTTATCATATCTTGCTCAATTCATCCTAGAATGAGAAATGTTTAACATAAAATTTGTAGAGGAAATCTAAACACGCATTTTGTGTTATGTAATTTTTTTTTTTAAATCATGCCATATATGAGATAATATAGAAAAATGTTGTAGAGTGGTGAAGGCCACAGATGACAATATGGCGCATGCGCATTGCGTGCTGTATAACTAAGGCTTCAAACACACACTCAGTATATGTAATACTTATTGCTTTTCCACTGCAGCAATGATTGCATGAACACCCCTTAATGTTGTGTTTACACATACATGGCTTGTCTTGTTATACAGCGAAATTGTTAAAGACTTTCTGCCTACCAGTTTCAAGGTAAAAGAGAAAATAGGAGGAAGAGTAAGAAGGGTACTTACTTATAAGTAATGTAATTTTTTATTTCAATGCAATGACACATAAAACATTTCTGTTGACTCATGAACAATAGCAGTGTGAGACATTGTTCCTTGTTCAGGTGTATTTGAATGTGTTGACGCTGCAGCCGTGCGAGAATGGTTCTATTTGGAAAAATGCACTTACAGTGAAACCTGTTCCAGAAAATTTTAAACAACCATTCCAGGTGGAGAAGTGTGATTTCATAAATGGTTGTAAATGTTCATTAGCAAAAGTCGTACCAGAAAAAGCAAAAGGTAGGCAATTTGACACTGTCTACAAATATGATACACATATTATGTTTATTGGGCCATGCATCATTGTAATAGTTGAAGAATAAAAGACCAATTTGATGTCACTTGTTATTTCACTTCTTATGCACTCAACATGTTTCAGACATTAATATATCCATCATCAGGAGCTTGTGACTGTGCTGTTGAATTACCACATCGGTCGTTTTGTTCTCGGTTCGTTGTGTGTTGGAGATTTGATGCGGCTGGGTTTAAGTGGTGTCCGTGTTGCAGGCTGAAGCATTTGTGCGATGTGGTAATTCAACAACACAGTCGCAAGCTCCTGATAATGGATATATTAATGTCCGAAACATGTTGAGTGCATAAGAAGTGAAATAAAATAGCAAGTGACATCAAGTTGGTCTTTTATTCTTCAATGATACACATACTTTGTTGGAACTGGGGTAAAGAAGAAATAATTTGAGATATTACATCAGCAGAGAAAAGAAGCATTTGAATTGTGTTTGAAAATTCTAAATTAGATAAGTTAAATATGATTACCATGAGAGACATGTGAGATATAAATTCTAGGTGTTAGGTTCAGTGAAGGAAGGTTTGATTAATCTGAGTGTAATTTTAAGATCGGTTAAACACTCATGAATCTGGAAGGCTAGTATAAATTCTTAAATTTGTTAAGTTAAAAGAATTGTGTTAGGAAACTAGCTTGTTTGAAGACAATGAGACAGGAAATAGCACTTCAGGTTATTAAATTTCATTAACAGCTTGTGCTGTAATTTGCTTTCTGTCATTACCAAAATAAGGAGAAAGGCGTAATGGTCTTGGTGTAGTATTAAGCAGCTATAATATGAAGCCTACTGGACTGCAATGTAGTAAATTAAGAACTGCATCACAAGATTTTATTATAGTGGTATGTTGATTTAAGGTTTCTGTCTATGTGCAATATACAAGTACTCTTGAATTGTTTCTAAGTTCTGTCTAGTTACATTATGTAAGTATTTCATTGATTGCATATTCTGAACTGATCACATTTCCTTATGTAAACTTGATTTGTTACTTATGTATCATAATCACAAATCACCAAATCACCATCATATGTATCTTATTGTCAAGACTCATTTTATACTATGCCTGTTGTTATCTAATGACAAGTTCTATATCCACTCTGATGGATCTCTGGAATACTAAATAAATGAATGATTGAAAAAAGTGGACACAGTAGATGAAGTACCGTAGAAAGGAGCTCTAATTAAGTGTGTTTGTTGTTTCTTGCACAGACTACTTCACTGATGGTGGAGCGGTTGTATTAAATAAAACAATTGACCGTGAAGATACAGAGTTGTTCCCAGACCAATCAAACACTTATATTATCCTGCATCTGGAGCTGAGCTGTGAAAGGGACGAAAAAACGATTTATAAATTCTGGGATAAAAGGTACTTAACAAGTCTACGCTTTACTGTTGTAATTCTGTTTGTACCTTTGCATAATCTGACAGCCTATACTTTTTCTGCTATGTCATGGAGGCAATGGCAAAATGATGATAAGCCATACTCTGCTAGAATTGTATAAAAGTATGAAATAGATTGTATATGCTGCACCTAAAATATGGATTCAGAGAGTATTTATCAGTGGACTTTCCAATACTTTCAATGGCAGCCTTTAATCTAAGTTATATGGAATGTTAACATGGGAACAGCATTTAAGTACATATTGTTTGTAGACTTCAAAAGCTTAAGTTTTTGTATATAATACTACATTTTGTTAAATTTGATTGATGTGTGAAAAATTATTTAGCACTTTTAAAACTCATAATTTTACTAGTAACTTAGAAAAAATCTTAGCTTTTTAATATAAAAATACATGTAGATGTCAAGCATAACTTGATAGTGTGTTGCTAGCCAGAACTGCAGTTAGAAAGTGACCATCTTCTGTTGGCTTCACATTCAGTTTAAGGAAGCACAATCTCTTATATCTGGTTTATGGAAAAACAATACTGACTGGTCTTCAGATAGTATCCTGCTACCTAGTTACACAGCATGGACAGTGCTGTTTTCTGTCATCACTTTTCTTTGAACCCATACTCTAAAAATGCTGCTTCTGTTCCCTCTGTTGTATTTACATAGTGTAATGAGATTTACGAAAGCAGTGATATTATGAGGCCATTTACATAGGTTTAATACCCTGTCTCTGCAGCGAAACTTTGAGGCTTAGTGTTTGATGTTATACATAACACATAGCCATACACATAGAAAAGCTACACTTTTATGTACTGTTACACTATATACATTGTTTTTACTTAGTTTTTTACATGCAAGGTTGCCACAGCCAATATTTACAAGTTTTTATGAAATGAGAGCAGTCTGTATTTAAAAATATTGTAATATTTTTTAAATTATTCATCAGATGTTATTAGGGTTATGAATTCAAGGAGCATGAAATAGATGGATGCAGCACACATAACAGAAAATGCCAAGGAAAACACTTAGAAAGATTTAAACTTATTTATTGTAAACTTACAATATGTGTTCAGTCAACACAACAAACATTAAAAAGTTAATGTGTTACAGCAACGTGTTTCGACTCCAGAGAGTCATCATCAGGCTGAATATTTAAGAACCATGGTTCTTAAATATTCAGCCTGATTATCACACACAGATAATGGAAACAATATCAGTGGGCTGCAGGGCACAGAGTATACACTGATGTTTTTTATTTACATGTATATGTCAGGCAGTGAAATATTCTTCATATGTGAAATGAAATCAACGTTTGTTTCTGTTCTAAGATCGCGATCTGCAATTGATGATATTGGCACCATTGAGTATATTACATCAAGGACAGTAATTATCCTTCAAATTGAAGATATAAATGATAATCGACCTGAGTTTGACGTAACATCAATCACAGTTGGTTACCCCAGTACTGAGACAGTTCATCAACTGTTGCCACCTTACTTAATGAAAGTACAGGTAATGAGAACTCATGCTGGGCTTCCTTCAGGGAAACAAGTCAACGAACTAGGATTATTTTATTCATCAAAGTGTTTTTTTCTGATGACATTCCAAAGTAAACAAGTAAAATGCTACATTAATGGACAAATTGGAGCACTGGAAAAACAACCACGTTCGATTTTAAACGTTGTGTTTTTGGCCTATGACATGGAATGTTCCTTCCTGCTTCATGTTTAGGGGTATTGAGAGAAGTTAGTCTTCACTAGCACTTAACAAAGTACAACTAAGAGACTTATTCCAAATTTTGTATTTTTCTTATTTTTGAGGAATAAAATTAGCTTATAAAAATCTAAAGCATCTTACAAAAGGTTAAAATTTTGTATAAACATATTAAATTACAAGAAAAAGAAGATAATCTCTTGTTTGAATTGTGACACAGATCAATGATCAAGATGTCCAATAAGTGTTCCTAGTGGACATTTCAATGTTTAAAGACTTGAAGTTGAGGTCACTACTTTGTTTCAAAATGTTGGGTTTCAGTGACCCTGTTATGTGGAGTCATATAACAGAAGAAAAGAATCTTTGGTCAGATGTCATTTTTTTTTATGTGTCTGTATATGGGTTTTCACATATTAACTCTTAAGACAGCTTATACTTCCAAATATGACTTTAAACCTAACTTCATTACAGAACACAGTCAAACTTCTTATTTCTCCCAAGATTCTAAACGTGTCAGTCACTGTTTCACATAGGCAGGACATGTACTTTTTGTAACCATCTAAGTTTTTGTGGAGTGCAAAGCCTTTGGTCTTTGCCTTAAATAGTTTTATTTCTATCCATGCAGTCTTCAAACATTTTTTCACTTTGTGGTGTGTATTTAGGCTACAGATCCTGACTTTGGAGAAAATGCCATAATAAATTACAGTATGCAGCCTGAAGATCGCTTCTTTATACATCAAGAAACAGGCGTGATTTATCCAGTAGCAGAAGCCATCATAAACCAGGACACGCAGTTCATAGTGTATGCAAATGATTCAGTAGGTGCTGGAGAACCCCTTGAAGTAAACGTAAGTGCTGTGATATGATTTGGGATAACATTACTGAAGTGAGTCCATTTTAATCACACTTGGGCACATTGATCTGCAGATGTGACCATCAGATACTTGCATGTATTAAACAGTATGCATCAACAGAAATTAGATTTAAGGAATTCACTGAAATATTAAGGTTCTGGTTTATTCTTTGAATCTCTTCCTTTTTTCCCCTAGCAAAATGAAAAAATATTTTTGGTAAAAATGGTGGAAGAAAGCAAAACACGTTGTAGAAAAGAAATGCAATTTTTCTGAAGTCTCAAAATTGTTGAGTGAATTAAACAAAGGGTAGCAATATATTTTCTAATTTATTTCCTTGTGTGATCACAAATATTTGTATGAAATTCATTCGTTTGACTACAGCACCATCCTTCAGTGTTACAAGCAAAGAAAATCAAACACATTTAAAGAAACTCTGAAGGAACTTCATATATATTATGTTAGGTTCTTATAATTTTTTCTAGTTTTCATATTTTGTTTTATATGTACGTCCTTATACATTCGTTTTATTTTTAATATCATAATTTTTCAGGTAGTAATCCTAACCCCTGACAACCTGCTTGTGGTTACAAAAAAAGGATCTGTGCTGGAAGATGTTAATGCTGTCATAGATACAATTTCCTCCGACACTAGATACAATATTAAGTTACTGTCTGCTGCAGTGATTGCTAATGGTACTGTTGTTGGAGATGGTGTTCACAAAAAAGATGATGACAGACAGCTGCCTAACTTGAAAGCCACGAAAGACTCAACCAGTTCCCTTCTCCATTTGATTATTTATGGTTTAGACCATGAGGAGAAGCCTGTGTCTTACTCAGATATACAGAAGTAAGTTCATTCATTCATTCATTTATTTAGTATTCCAGAGATCCACCGAGGTGGATATAGAACTTGTCAGATATAACAATAGATACAGTACAGAAAGAGTCATTACAATAAAATACTTATGATAATAATACAGAAATAAGTCAAATCAAATTTTCACAAGAAATGATTTGTTCAGAATGTACAAATCATCAGTACAATTCATGGTGTACTTTGACAGAAAACTTAGTAACAAGCCATGAGTACTACGTAATGCTCTAGACAGAATCTGAAATTAATACATGCAAATATATATACATACATGTATGTTCACTTTCCATTAGATCTTTACAAAACGTGGTAATAGAGTGTGAAGTGCGTTGTCATAATACAGTTGGGGGTAAGATTGCAGGTAAGACAACAAAGAGTGAGGCATGTAAAATAATAAGTTTTGTTAGTAATACTGAATGTGAATTTGTGACTATCCTAATTTATGCAAATAACAAGTAAAAGAAGTACAAAATTAAGTAGCAACTAAGTAGCAGTGTCGTAAAGAAGGAGAGCTGTAGCCGTCAGGATGCTGATTGTTAAAATTCGTCCAGACTATAGAAAGAATGTTCAATGAGATGGTTTTTTAATGCGGATTTGAACTGCTTAGCATCATTTGATAGGGCTTTAATGTTTGATGGTAAGTGATTATATATTTTACTACCAGAAAACAGAACTCCTTTCTAAACTGATGTAAGGTTTGTGGAAGGTAAATTTAGGTTTCGATTGAAACGTGTGTTAAGTTAGCAAACATTTATTGTTATTTTGTTATGCTGTTTTGAGTGCTGGATTGCATATCAAAGTGTAAAAGATGATAGGATGGTAATAGTGAAATGAATCAAATGACATGGATGACTTTGTTGTTTTTTTTGAGGGGATAAACAATACAAGTTCCAATGTAAAAGCTACCATGTAGCATCATACTTTCAGCTGCTATATAGGATACAGGCATAATTTACACTAAGTACAACACCACCACCTACTAGACTTGCTGCTCCTTGCATGTGTGTTATTTCCATTCAGTTTATAAGCCATGTGTATTTAGCTAATCACATTAAGAACAGGCGAAAAACCTGGAATAGGGTCAACAACCAGACAGTATGGGAAGTCAGAACAAAATGGAGACCTTTCATTCATCCATCAATATAAAAGAAAGTAATGCTAGAAAATGAAGAAGAAGATACCAAGATGGATATTCTGACACTGATAATGAAATATTTGCTTAACAG
>Ga0123354_10008733_pt1 | contig 15446 bp, 14 predicted proteins | sample TergutLab28metaG_2_FD_97872 | JGI IMG/M metagenome (GOLD analysis project Ga0123354, IMG submission 97872) | Labiotermes labralis P4 segment gut microbial communities from Petit-Saut dam, French Guiana - Lab288 P4 | ecosystem: Host-associated > Arthropoda: Insects > Digestive system > Gut ...
TAACTGCTCTACTTTAAAGCCGCTTGACGCGGCATGGTTGCTTGCCAATAGGCAGTCAAGGCCGATCTTTACCCTAGAAGAACATATTATATCCTGTGGATTTGGCAGCAGTATCTGTGAGTTCTCAGTGCTTCATGGCTTACCCCAACCGGTTTGGTTATATGGACTGCCGGATGAATTTATACATCAAGGGTGTCGTAATGAGTTATTGGAGTACTACAAACTGACGCCAAAGCAGATACATTGCCATATGCGGCAAAAAATGATTGATTATCGGTGTTCGCATGAAACAGGGGAATAGAGTAGATCGGGAACTTGTCGTTAGAGGTATATGTGAAAGCCGTGAACTGGCTCAAGCGTATATCTTGGCAGGAACTGTATATATCAACGATAACAAAGTGCAAAAAGCGTCTGAAGTTGTAATAGACCATGATAAACTTTATATCAAGGAGCCGGCTCATCCATATGTTAGCCGCGGGGGTCTTAAACTTGAAAAAGCTTTTAATGTGTTTCCCCTAGATGTAAAGGATAGGGCGGCGCTTGATATCGGCGCATCGACAGGTGGATTTACGGATGTTTTACTAAGAAACGGTGCGCGTCATGTATATGCGGTGGATGTTGGATACGGGCAAATAGATTGGCGTATCCGAAACGATACCAGAGTGACAGTAATGGAACGAATCAATGCCCGATATTTAGAACCGGAACAATTCTCAATGCAACCAACCGTTAGCGTCATTGACGTATCTTTTATTTCACTTAAATTGATTATTCCGGCGGCGGCGCGCGTAATGGGTCATAAAGGTATTATGTTACTATTAATTAAACCTCAATTCGAGGCGGGTAAAGAGAAAGTAGGGAAAAAGGGAGTTATTAAAGATATAACTATCCATACAGAGGTAATTGCAAGCATACAACAATTTGTAAAGGACATGGGATGGACAGTCTGCGGGTTGGATTTTTCTCCCATCCAAGGTGCAAAGGGTAATATAGAGTTTTTAATGCTCATCTCTAAAGGAGTCGACGAATCGCTCCCAAACAAAACGATTGATGTATTTGTGGTTAACGATGTTGTTAAAAGATCGCACAAGGAATTTCTTGAATAAACGTACAGAATATGGTATGTTGAACGTAAATGGGAGGAGTGCGGATACGGTTTTGAAAGCAGGTATTGTCATCCGTTCACAAAAGGACGATTATATCAGACAAGCGACCCGTGTTGCTCAGTGTTTACACGATTTTGGTGTGGAATCGTATATAGAGGGTATACATAACGAAATATCCACGCCATTGGGAAGTATTGAGTCATGTCCGGTTGATATTCTTATTTCTATGGGCGGTGACGGTACATTCTTAAGAGCTGCAAGAAATGCTGTTGATTGGAATGTACCCTTGCTTGGTATCAACCTGGGTAGATTAGGCTTTCTAACTGAAATAGACTTCACATCATTTGAGGATGCTGTATCACTGCTATCAAATGGCGAGTACCGGATAGAGACGCGAATGCTTCTATCTGCCAGTATCAATGGGTGTTATCATACCTATGCATTAAATGATATCGTTGTTAGCAGGAATGGTCATGCGAGGTTAGTTTCCATTCATGTTTCGGTATCAGGCGACTCTGTGGGCAGATACATGGCAGATGGTTTCATTGTTGCTACTCCGACAGGATCGACCGGCTACTCTTTGTCTGCGGGAGGCCCCATTGTCAGTCCGAATGTTGAATGTATCATATTATCACCAATTTGCGCGCATTCATTACAACACAGACCTGTTGTCATTTCTCCAAACGATACCATACGGTTGACTTGTGATGATAATATCGAATACGGTTTAATTATGACTGCCGATGGAATGGATCCTTTTCTATTAGAAACAGGTGATATAATTGAAGTTGTAAAAATGGATAAACAGCTTCAACTGGTACGTTTTCATCATCGACCGTTTTTTTCCCTCGTACGCACAAAGCTGTATGAATGGACACGTGAAAGGCAGGAAGATACGGATTGAAATTACGGCGACATGAAATGATTTTAAACATCATATCAAAATCGGATATTGTAACGCAAGAGGATTTGGCGCACGCATTAAAAAACGCCGGGATTTCAGTTACGCAAGCGACAGTGTCAAGAGATATTAAGGAGTTAAGGCTTGTTAAAGTATTGTCGCATCAAACAGGTGTATACAAGTATGCGACATCAGAAACATCAGAGTTATGGGTATCCGATCGTTTCCTCCGTATGTTTACAGAATCCATCGTTTCCATTTCTCATTCAGGCAATCTCATAGTAATAAAAACGCTTCCCGGCAGCGCGAATGTAGCTGGTGAAACGATTGACAGCATGCATTGGCCGGAAGTTTTAGGGACACTTGCCGGTGATAACACAGTTTTATTAATAGCTCGCAGCGAAGAAGATGTTAAAACTGCCGTGAATCGTATCCACAGCATTACTAACCATATGCATGAATATTAAGGAGCGGTTTCATGCTTCAATCTCTCTCCATATGCAATTTTGCTCTCATAGACAAACTGGTTGTTTTTTTTCATAACGGCCTTCATGTTCTGACAGGGGAAACCGGTGCAGGGAAGTCCATTGTGGTTGACGCACTAAACGTCGTTCTGGGAAGCCGTGTCGATAGGGGAGCCATTCGCACAGGATCTAGGAAATCCGTTATTGAAGCAGTGTTTGATATACAAGGTTTATCCGATATCAAAGCGGTACTTGCAGATATGAGCATGCTACTGGATGAAGACCAATTAATTCTAACGCGAGAAATACATGAAAGCGGAAAAAGCATTTCACGTATCAATGGTGTAGCGGTTCAACTAACACAGCTTAGAAGCATCACATCTTTACTCATAGATGTTCATGGTCAACACGAACACCAGAGTTTAATGGATCCAAAGAAACATTTGGCATTTTTAGACTTAAATGGAGATATAAATCATAGTGACACAATGGCAGCACTGCGTAGTGCATACGATACATTTTATGATGTGCACACGAATCTCTCAAGTCTGACAAAGACCAACAAACAGCAATCGGAGCAAGAGGAGATACTCCGATTCCGATATAACGAGCTTCATAACGCCTCTTTAAAAGAAGGTGAAGAAGCCGTCCTCTTAACTGAAAAAGAACACTTGGCTCATTATGAACGCCTTATCAACTGTTTGCGTCATGCTTCAGAAAACCTCTCAGGTGCTGGTTCTTTACCGGATGAGACGACGTTGACACGGTTAAAATCGGCATCAGACGATGTACAACGGATATCAGATATTAGCCATGAATATCAAGAATTAAGTGATAGGATTATGTCTGTATTTTATGAAACTGAAGACATATCTCGCATCATCGCTAACAAAATGAACGGCATTGAGTACAATCCGAGACGGATGGAAGAAATTGACGGAAGACTGGATACTATTAATAGTTTAAAGAGAAAGTATAACCTTAGTGAAAAAGGGTTGCTCGACTATTATATAAGGCTAAACATGGAAATCAACGAACGGCATGACCTGGAAACAGCGCTTGAAAACTTAAAAGAAAAACATCGATTGGCACTCAAAAATTATAGACTCCTTGCACGTGAGTTATCTGATTCCAGAAGAAGAATCGCCACTGATTTTGAAAAAAGTATGAGTGAAGAACTTCTGGAATTAGGCATGAGTCACGCACGGTTCGTCGTTCTGTTTCACCCTCCCGATCATAATGCTAAACCGAGTATGCCCACACCCTTTGGAGATGATATTGTTGAATTTGTATTCTCTGCAAATCCGGGAGAGCCTCTAAAGCCAATAATAAAAACAGCTTCCGGCGGTGAAATATCGCGTATCATGTTGGCCATTAAAACATTGTGCAGTAAGTCAGATGGTGTTCCATGTATGGTTTTCGATGAAATAGATACAGGAATAAGCGGCCGTGTAGCCCAAATTGTAGCGGAAAAAATGACACGAATAGCGATGTATAAACAGGTCATATGCGTGACACACCTCCCGCAAATCGCATCCATGGCCCATTACCAGTACTTAGTTGAAAAAAACGTGAAAAACGGCAGCACATACACATCAGTTCATTCGCTTGATAAAGATCAACGTATTATAGCCATAGCAAAGCTTATTTCCGGTGCTTCAGGTGAGGGGGAAAGTGCTTTAGAGCATGCAAAAGCACTGATAACCGCTGCCGGTACATTTCACAATAAAATCAAACAGTCATAAACAGACAGGTATTAATTTACCTGCCAAGCCGATACTTACCTTAATTTTCATTACCATGTAAAATATGATATAATGAAGCCCATACAACGTATGGGTGGTAGGGTATCGCTTTTTTTGTGTAGATAAGGAGGATGTAGTTTAGTGATAAAAACATACAGGTTCCCGGGTGGCGCCAAGATTCATGAAGGTGAGAAGATGAAGAGTGCGATTGCATTGCAAGAGACGGTTATCATAGATCCTCCCGCACGTGTAATCATACCAATGGTACAGCATATCGGAACCCCGGCTAAGTGTATTATCGGGATAAATGAAAAAGTCAAAATAGGCCAACTAATCGGCGAAGCTGTCGGTTCTTTTTCTGCAAATATACATGCAAGCGTTTCCGGAACAGTAGCATCTATTACACAGTGTATAATGCCAAACGGTCATCCCGCTGAGGCAGTAATAATAAACAATGATTATTCCGAATCGAGTGTCACATTAGAGACCCCATCAGATCCATTGCAAATAAGCCGTGATGAGTTTGTTTCTTTAATACATGCCGCCGGTATTGTTGGGTTAAGTGGATCAGGCTGTCCCACCGCAGTAAAATTCGCATCTGATAGAGCCGGAAAAATAGACACACTCATAATAAATGGGGCTGAGTGTGAGCCATATTTGTCTGTTGACCATCGAACCATGCTAGATAAACCGGACAGGATAATCGACGCTATTCGTATTATTACTACTGTGTTTTCCATCCCGAATGCTTTTATAGGCATTGAAGATAATAAGGATGATGCTATCAAATTATTACAGAGTAAAATAACAAATAACAATATAAAGGTTGTCAAGTTACCTGCCATATATCCGCAGGGAGGTGAAAAGCAACTCATTTATGCACTAACCAAGAAGCGAATTAAATCGGGTACTCTACCTATAGATGCTGGTATCATCGTTATTAACGTTAATACCGCGGCTGCCATATCTCAAGTATTACGTCAAGGAAAAGCGCTTACAGAACGGGTTGTCACAGTAGCGGGTATGGTAGCGTCTCCCCGTAACTATCAAGTTCGAATCGGTACACCGCTTGAAATGCTCATAGACGCAGCAGGTGGATTGTCGGCGGGAGTTCGGAAAGTGATATACGGTGGACCTATGATGGGTCAAGCAGTTTCACGTTTAGATATTCCGGTAATAAAAACATGCACCGGCATTGTTGCAATGGGTAAGCAATCAGTTGGTCATGAAGAGTTAGCGTGTATACGATGCGGACGATGTTTTCATGTATGCCCGATGCGCTTAATGCCGATGTCAATCGATCATTATTTTCGCGCAAACGCTATTGAGGAAGTGCAAGGCACCGGTGTCGCGGATTGTATCGAATGCGGTTCATGCTCTTATATATGCCCGTCTAAACGTGCGTTGACTCAAAGTTGCAGTACATGTAAAGCGATTCTTAGAAAGCGTAATACCCAAAGTACAATAAAACCATCTAAAGTTGAGAAGGAGGCGTGACGATGCATAATGAAATTCAAGTCTCAGCATCACCGCATATATGGCGAAAAAACACAACCCGCGGCATCATGTTGGATGTGTGCATCGCACTATTACCTGCAGTCATCGCAAGCGTCTGGTTCTTCGGGTTCAGGGCCTTAAGTATTATACTTGTGTCAGTATTGAGTGCAGTCGTATTTGAGTTTATTTATCAAAAAATAACGCACACAAAAACAACAGTTAATGACTTCAGCGCAGTATTGACAGGTCTTTTACTTGCCCTTAATTTACCCGTTAGTGTTCCATATTGGGTCGCGGTTTTTGGATCGGGTATAGCAATAGTTTTAGTCAAACAGTTGTTTGGCGGGCTGGGAAGCAATTTTATGAACCCTGCTTTAACAGCCAGAGCTTTTCTTTTTGTTAGTTTTTCTACAATCATGAGCCATTATCCGGAGCCATCAGGCGCTTTCGGTAAAGTGGCTATAGACGCAATGGCTTCTGTCACACCCTTATCTATGTCTCACGGTTCGGTCCCTTTATTGAATCTTTTTCTCGGAAATGTCCCGGGTGTTTTAGGGGAAACCTCCAAACTGGCTTTGATTATTGGCGGTTGTTATTTACTCATCCGCGGTGTAATAAACTGGCGAATACCAACGTTATTCATCGTTTCGTCATTTTTATGCTTTTTCTTGAAAGGCGGAGTAGATTTCGCCGTTTATCAGATTCTATCGGGCGGGTTATTTCTCGGAGCTATTTTTATGGCTACAGATTATGTCACGGCTCCTATTACGCCTATAGGGCAATGGATTATGGGTATTGGATGCGGCATCCTCTTATTTGTTATGCGAACATACTCTGCTTTTCCTGAAGGTTGCTCATTTGCGATATTACTCATGAATATCGCCACACCTCTTATAGACAGGTTTACGTTACCGGTGCCGTTTGGGAAGGAGAAATCGCATGTCTGATTCAAAAGGCAGTTTAAAAAGTACTTTTTGGAACGGGGTCATACCGGAGAACCCTGTATTTCGGCTTGTTTTAGGTATGTGCCCGACTTTAGCAGTTACAAAAAACGCAGTTCAAGGGGTAAGCATGGGAATTGCGGCTATGGCAGTGCTTGTATTTTCTAACTTATTTGTTTCGTTACTCCGTAATATTATTCAAGAAAAAATCAGAATTCCAGCGTTTATTGTTATTATTGCTTCATTCGTCACTATTGTGCAGCTTACCATCAAAGCTTTTTTACCTTCGTTGGATGAATCACTAGGTATATATATTCCCTTAATCGTGGTCAACTGTATCATTTTTGCTCGCGCTGAAGCATATGCCTTTCATCATCCTCCGTTACATGCCATTACGGATGGGCTCGGGATGGGAGTTGGTTTTACATTCGCAACAACACTCCTTGCATCTATACGTGAGCTTCTCTCGCACGGAACCGTTTTTGGTGTTAGGTTGTTTCCGGAAACATTTCCCGGCATAAGCATCTTTGATAAGGCACCGGGAGGTTTTATTGTACTGGGTTTGCTAATAATAGCGGTCAACATGGTAACCGGCTATATACATAAACGCAATCTGTTGAAAGCGGAGGGATAAGCAGTATGAAATTGGTGTTTATTATCCTTGGCGCCGTGTTGGTAAATAACTTTGTTTTTAATCAATTTTTGGGAATATGCCCTTTTTTAGGTGTATCCAAAAAGCATGAGACTGCTATAGGAATGGGTATAGCTGTGACATTTGTTATGGCACTAGCCAGCTTTATAACATGGATTGTTCAATATGCACTCGTATTATTACACATAGAATACATGCAAACCATCGTTTTTATTTTAGTCATCGCTGTTTTGGTACAAGTTCTGGAAATGATAATTAAAAAAGTTAGTTTTACTCTCTATCAAGCGTTAGGCGTGTATCTTCCGTTGATCACTACGAATTGCGCGGTTTTAGGTGTAACGCTCTTGAATGTAAATAAGCAGTATAATCTATTGGAATCCGTAGTAAATGGAACGGCTTCGGCTATCGGGTTCGCGCTGGCGCTGGTACTATTTACCGGAATAAGAGAACGCCTCACGTTTTCGAATTTACCTGAATGGATGAAAGGGTTCCCCGGCGCGCTTATAGCTGCGGGTTTGACGTCTATCGCTTTTATTGGATTTACCGGTTTAATTTAGGAGGCTGTCTACATGCAGATTGTTATCGCTACCTTCGCCTTAGGAGGATTGGGGCTGCTGTTTGGAGTGGCTTTGGCGCTTGCGCACAAAGTTTTTTCGATTCAAACAGATGAAAAAAAGACGGCTATTCGCAAAGCATTGCCGGGCACGAACTGTGGCGTGTGCGGTTTCCCGGGATGTGATGCTTTAGCGGATGCTATTTTTACAGGTCAGGCGGATGCGCGCGCTTGTCTAGTTGGCGGAGAGGGTACTGTTCAAAAGATTAAAAGTATAACTGGCGAGTCGGGAGAAAAATCCATCGATAAAAAGACCGCGAAAATTTTATGTCAAGGTGATGCTCTCCGATGTAAAAATAAGTTTGATTATCAGGGGATAGAAAATTGCGTATCCGCATCTCTGGTAGAAAACGGGTTTAAAGCGTGTGAATTTGCTTGCCTTGGCTTAGGTACATGTGTGAGTTCTTGCCCAACCGGTGCCATCAGCATGGATGAGTGCTTAAAAATAGCAATTATTGACGAATCAAAATGTGTTGGTTGCGGTAAATGTGTTGAGACGTGCCCTAAAGATATTATACAAATACAGGCGGCAGAATTACCCGTGCAGCTACTTTGTCGCGCCGCAAGAGAAGGCATAACGGTTCGTAATGCCTGTCAAACAGGGTGTATTGGATGTGCCACGTGCGCCGAGCAATGCCGCTTCGGAGCTATCACGATGCAGAACCATCTACCTCAGTTTGATTACTCAAAGTGTACAGGCTGCCTGGTATGTGCAGAAGTATGCCCAACATCGGTCATTAATGGCGCGTTTCAAAATAGGCATATTGCCGCAATCGATAAGTCTTGTATCGGATGTGGCCTGTGTAAAAAAGCATGCCTATTCGATGCAATCGCGGGTAATACCAAGCATGTTCATTATGTTACACAAGCCTGTACAGGTTGTAAGCGTTGTGTTGAAAAATGTGTAAAAAACTGCATTTCATTTTCTGTGCGTAAGTATCCTCGTGACGATAATGCTAAAAACGTACAAGCTTCTAATCATTCGATAACATGAAAGGTATATACGGGAATCTGAATGATTTAAATAAAGTAATTATTCTGGCCTCTTCATCAAAGAGACGAGAGGAGTTGTTGTCGCTTACAGGTATCCCCTTTGAAATACATCCGGTTGATGTTAATGAAGAATGTGAAGGTGAACCTTATCAGCGTGTAATGGACATAGCAGAAAGAAAGGCACTAGCTGCCGTTCGGATATACCCTGATAGGTTGATTTTATCAGCGGACACGATTGTTTATGTAAACGGCATGTTTTTTGGCAAACCTAAAAACTGTGATCATGCTTATCAAATGTTAAAAGTATTAAGTGGTCAATGCCACCAGGTTTATACAGGTGTCTGTATTACTTGCAGCGCAAGTGGTTTTATCGATATTCGTTACGAGAAAACAAATGTTTTCTTCGCAGCACTTTCATCTGAAGAAATTAAACGTTATATATCATCAAAAGAACCGATGGATAAAGCAGGCGCTTACGCCATACAGGGAAGAGGCGGTATGTTTATCGAACGTATAGAAGGGTGCCATACAAATGTCATTGGTTTACCATTAGCGCTTTTGCGAAAAATGCTGAAAAATTACGGTTATGATAACATGACACAGGGGGATACTACGTATGGCACTGTTTATCGCCCCTGATGTGGCAATCGATTTAGGTACTTCAAATACACTCGTCTATGTTAAAGGGGCGGGTATTGAAGTCAATGAACCGAGTGTTTTGTTGGTGGATACTTCAGGAAAACACACTGTCAAGGCTATTGGCGATGACGCACATGCATTAATGGGAAGAACAGGAGATAACAGTACTGTTGTCAATCCACTTAAAGATGGCGTTATTTCCGATTATGAAATGACGGTTAATATGATTCGAAGCTTTCTGCGCAGAGCTATAGGAAGCTCGTATCTGGTTGGCCCCAGAATATCATTAACCGTATCGTGTAATATATCATCCATTGAAAGAAAAGCTGTAAACGAAGCGGCTCAAGCTGCCGGAGCCAGGCGTAACCATGTATACTTAATTGAAAAGCCTTTTGTTGCTGCACTCGGTTCAGGATTACCTGTATATGAAGCAGTAGGCAGTATGATTGTTGATATCGGTGGGGGAACGGTGGATATCGCCGTGATATCGTTAGGCGGTATCGTCATACACCAGTCCATTCGTGTTGGCGGAAATAAAATGGATGAAGCGATTGCTAATTACACAAAACGCGAGTTTAACATTGAAATCGGCTTAAAGACAGCCGAAGATATTAAACTTGACCTAGGTGCGGCTGTTCTGCTTCCGGAAGAAAGAGTAATCCGCATACGCGGTCGTGATGTTATAACAAGTCTGCCGCACGATACAAAGCTTACATCCCGCCAAGTACACGAAGCATTACATGAACCATGTCTGGCTATATTGGAAGCGATTAAAAAGGTACTTGAAAAAACACCACCTGAACTGTCTGCAGATATTATGCGTAATGGTATTTATCTGTCGGGAGGCGGAGCAAAACTTGCAGGCTTAGACCAATTTATTGCAGACGAAATTGGAATACCCGTCTTTTTAGCTAAAGATCCCGCGGAGGCATCCATTTTAGGTCAAAGATACTTAATAGATAATATTGAGGTTATGCTGCTAAACAATAAACAGGGGCTGCTTACGGGCATATAGTATGGGGGTATTAAAATAGATGCCATTTATGGGTATTGGAAATAAACTCAACAAAGAGAAAAAAGAAAAAAAAAGTGCTAGGAGAACCAACCGAAGCAGAAGAGGCGGGAGGTTTTTAGTTGCTTTGTTCCTCTTGGCCTTCATTGCCATTATGATATTAGCGAGGGTCATTCCTGAACAGCCTGATGTTCTATATCTTCCTGAGAATCAAGTCGCACAAATAATTTCCCCTGTACAAAGTTTTTTTGCTAATGCTGTCGATTCTGCGGTTGCCTATTTAAGAAAGCTTAAACTGAGGTCAAATTTGGAGTTTGAGTTTAATAAACTAAAAGCGGAGTACGATCAACTGGTTTATCAAGCTATGCTTGCAGATGAGTTGCAAATAAAGCTGCTGGTTTATCAAGATATAGTGGGCGAGATGTCCTTAAACATGAGTATGCAACCTATCATGGCCACTGTTATTGGGAAAGATGAGGGAAACTATTCTGCTACTATGACAATAAATAAAGGAAAGCGCGACGGTGTTGATGATTTAATGGCCGTTACTGTAAACGGCGCATTCGTCGGTTATACGATAGATACAAAGGAAACAACCGCGCGGGTTAAAACAATTATAGATACGGATGCAAGCGTACCCGCGTTGATACAAACGACGCGTGATGAAGGTAACATCCGTGGTACACTCGGTATCAATGGGGAAAAAATGTGCCGCATGTATCATGCTGATGATTATATTCCGCGTCCCGGTGACAGGGTAGTCACTTCGGGTAAAACGCTACCTATACCAAAAGGTATTCCTATCGGCATTATTCGAGAGAGTACGCGTGGGATGGATGCGAATAAGCAATTCATCGTAGTTGAGCCTATAGCAGACTTTTCGCATTTAGAATATGTCATTGTCTATCGCTATCAACCCGTGCCTGAGGGGGAGTCGGATTTTTCTAACTCAACATTGGGCTTTGATTTTATTCCGCTTGATACACCAAGACCGGTGCCAACCATCCAAGTCGGGTTATCTTCCATACACGCTGGAGTTACGCCGTCTGTGGGTCCCGATATGCAAACTATCCCTACTGATACGCCTCTTACGACAATCATTCCGACACTCATACCGATTACAACTATTGAAACACCATTACCTGCTCCGACTATAACCTATAATGATCCAAACGCACCGCCAACTCCTACGCCTACACTTACCTCGGTACCGTCTCCAACACCCACAGTTCCCATCACAATTGATGACTTGACTGTGGAAGATGATGAATAGTTTATGAAAAAAGTTTTGATATCTCTCATACTGGCTTTCGTCTTTTATCTCTTTCAAGTGACGTTATTACCTTATTTGCCGATATTCAATATTGTAGGAAACATCATGCTGGCATACATTGCTGTTTTAGCTGTTTCATTTGGCATGTACTTTGCCTTCATTGCAGGCGCATTATCCGGAATACTCATGGAGATAACACTGGCTCCTTACGATATGTTAAACTTACTATTGTATCCAATTCTCTCTATTATTGGCGCATTTGCACTTTCGGATAAGAGTAATAAAAAGGAAACTTCTCGCACAAATACGGGCAAGCCGGCCGTTAAAATTTCACCTTACATACGGATTCCGTTATGTGCCGCTTTAATGGCGTTCATTCGAGAGGTGATCAACCAGGTCTATATTTACTTAGCCGGTTTCGATATTACGTTTCAACATATTGTTCGAGGTATTGTCTCGATTGCATATACTTCATTTTTAGCTATACTATTAATGTTCCCGATTCGGTTTATGCTCGGTATCAGGCGACGCAAAGTAAAAGCCACGACAACACCTGAGGAGATATAGCGTATGGATAAGAGAATGCCTTACCGCCCAACAGGCAGGTACATTTTCTTTTTGTTTATTATAATCGGTCTATTCTCGTATCTTGTATATCATTTAGCTCAGCTTCAACTGATATCAGCGGACGAATATACACGAAGCGCTGATAACAGAAGGCAGGTTTCCATAGCCATGCGGGGGAAAAGAGGAATGATAACAGATGCGGACAACATTATCCTAGCTAATGACATTGAAATATTTAATGTAACGTTTTATAAAGACGGATCTCAAGTAAGTAAAAGTGCTTACGGAATTTATACAAAATCGATACTCGATACCATCGCCATTACAGAACGTTATGGCGGTTCAATGTGTATCAAGCCCGTCATCGAAAGAAATGAGGATTCCGGCGAGTGGCAGTTTAACTTCGGAAGCGGCGTATCACAGGCCACCCTTAACTTGCGTGAAAAGAGTTGGCGAAGTAATAATTACCTTCCAAATACCCGCTATCCTACAGCCGCTGATTGTATAGAAAAACTTTTTGATATATATCAATTCCCGGAAGGCGTCGATGAAGAAACAAAAGTAAAAGTTATGTCCGTTTATTCAGAAATGCAAATGAATCTTTTCAACTCTCAGCCCATCGTCATCGCAAAAGAGGTAAACAAAGCGACTGTTCATGAAATAGAAGCCAAAACATCCTCTTTACGGGGGATGGAAATCGCTGTGTCGACAAAACGCGTTTATCCCCGTGGAAACTTGGCGGCACAAGTTATCGGTTATATTGGAGCAATAACGGATAACAAGTATTATAGTGAGGTGCTTCAGCCTAAAGGATATGCTTATAACGATTTTATTGGCCAAGATGGTGTTGAAAGCTCCATGGAGGATTGGCTAACCCAAAACTCAAGCCTTCGGAAAGGCTATCGGTTGGTAGAGCGTGACAGAATGTCCACTATAACACGAGAATTAGAATATGTCGCACCGCAAGACGGTAACAATGTAAAATTAACGCTGATATCCAGTTATCAACAACAAGCAGAAAGAGTCATTACAGAGAATGTTGCCGATACCCGAAGGCAACAGGAAAGAGAGATGTTCAGGCAATCTTGGCAAGAAAGGAACAAGCAAGAGATACTATCAAGAGATTGGATAAAATACCCTGTGGAACTTGCCATGCGCGGTGTCATAATGGTTGTAGATATGGAAGGCAGAGTACTCGCTGATGCAAACACGCCTACATTTGATTTAAACTGGATGATTAATGGAGGAGAGGAAGCAAAGGCCATTTTACTGGATGAACGAAACCTACTAATGAACTATGCAATCCATGCGCGCGGAACCCCCGGTTCTATTTTTAAACTGGTAACCTCCGTAGCTGCATTGGTTGAGGGTGAACTTAAGCCGCTGGAAACGATCAGCGACGGTGGTTATTATATGGTATATAACAAAGATAAAAACACCGCGCCAAAGTGTTGGATTACTGAAGGGCAGCGTTGGAAACATCAAAACCAAACCATCGAGCAAGGTATAAAAAACAGTTGCAATTACTTTTTTTATACGCTGAGTGACAGACTGGGCGAAGAACGTTTATATCGGTACTCCGCGTTGTTTGGCTTAACTTCCAGAACGGGAATAGACTTGCCCGGTGAGCAAAGAAGTGTCGTCGGCTCACAAATGACACTCTACAATCCGGATAATCCCGTCAGTGAAGCTACGCAAGATACGGCGCAGCCTATAATCGTGTTTAACGCGCTGAAGAAGCATTTTAGAAAATGCGGAGCCAGTTTCAATATCGAATATGATGATGAACGGTTAAATCGTTGCGTGAAACGGCTTATGGATATGGCCGTGAATAATAACCAAGGTGAAAAGGGAATCATTTGGATTGAACAAATGCGCATCATTCTCATGGAAGAATTAAATATGACGAGGGAAATGGTCTTTTTACAAGCAGTTATAGGTGATGCTTACAGCCTGTTGAATGACATAAAATGGGGAGGCGGTTCAACAATACTAACCGGTATTGGCCAGTCAGTTACGTTTTTAACACCGGCTGCGGTAGCACGTTATGTATGCGCCGTTGCGAATGGCGGTATCGTATACAACCTTATGCTTGTTGATTCGGTCGTTTCACCGGACGGGACGATTTTAAGTCAACGCATTCCAACAGAATCCAACGTTATTGAAGGCGCTATGCAATATATGCACCATGTGCATCAGGGGATGAAGGGCGTTGTCGATGAAGATGGTACAGCCGGTTCGTTTTTCAGAAACAACCCATATAAAGATGATACATGCGGAAAAACCGGAACGGCGCAGGTTACCAGAATTGACTTGGAAAACAACTCATGGTTTGTTTCTTTTGTGCCAATAGAAAAACCGGAAATCGCCATCGTTGTCTTTATACCAAACGGATGGAAAGGCGCGTTGTCTTCCATGTCTGCCAGTCGTTTTATTGAATGGTATATGAAACAAAAAACGCTCAGAACAACCGATGCGCCTTTGCCTATCGGGAACACACTTGCTCCTTAGGAGGTTATAACATGCAAAGCAGCTCTTGGATGCTCGCCTCCGGTAAAGGAGGAGTAGGAAAAACCACTATTGCTTCATGTATTGCTTTGGGATTGGCTATGGTTGGTGAGCGAGTAGCTGTTGTCGATACAGATATTGGCTTAAGAGATATGGATGCGATTCTGGGTCTGGAAAACCATATCATTTATGATATATGTAATGTTGCTGAAAAAGAGTGCAAGTTGACTGACGCACTCATACAGCATCCGAAATATCCCGGTTTATCGTTACTACCGGCAGCGCAGTTCCGACGGGTTAAGGATATTAACCATGATGATATTGAAAAAATCGTACGTAAGTTAAAAACTCGTTTTTCTTATGTCATCATAGATTGTTCGGCAGGGATTGAACGAGGGTTAGGCAATACAATTGATGTCGCAGATGAAATAATAATAGTCACAACGCCGGATGATATGTCCATCAGAGATGCAGACCAAACAGTTAGTTATCTCATGCGCAAGAATCAGCCAAAACCTTGGTTGATTGTAAATCA
>Ga0123354_10008734_pt1 | contig 15445 bp, 5 predicted proteins | sample TergutLab28metaG_2_FD_97872 | JGI IMG/M metagenome (GOLD analysis project Ga0123354, IMG submission 97872) | Labiotermes labralis P4 segment gut microbial communities from Petit-Saut dam, French Guiana - Lab288 P4 | ecosystem: Host-associated > Arthropoda: Insects > Digestive system > Gut ...
GCATTTTTGTAGAATCACTTCTATTATCAACCAACAACTGCACTTACATAACTTTCACATAAAACACTTTAAAAACACTTAAAATCACTCCGACATGTTTCGATCTTGTCAGATCATCATCAGAGAGCTTTGTTGTTCCTTGCTAAATTTATATTACAATATTCACAATTTAATTCGTTTTTGCAAACAAGATGTTGTGACAGCATGTCATGTTGTGTAGGAATGTGTTGTAGAGAGAGCAGTTGGCCTAGTCTATAACTTTAGCAAGGAACAACAAAGCTCCCTGATGATGATCCGACAAGATCGAAACATGTCGGAGTGATTTTAAGTGTTATAAAGTGTTTTATGTGAAAGTTATGTAAGTGCAGTTGTTGTTTGGTCTTAAAGTTGGCTACGACACAGTCAGATTATCAGAGAATAAATGACATTTGAAAGCTATATAAAATTTCTAACAAATCCAACAAATTCACTTGAGTTTACGAATGAATGTGAAGTTATTATACAGCAAACACTGACATTTTTCTGCCATTCATGTGGCCAACATTATGGTGGCCAGAACAAGAATACAGTTCTAGTACAATGTCCTTAGGCCTATTTGACGTTCAAAGGGCCGTGCAACCTACTATTATTTCTATAGTAAAACCAACTAGAAGCATCAATGTATCAAATTTATTTTACTTTGGAATGGCATTCTGCACGTTTCGGACGGTCTTTCCGTCCATCATTAGGAGTTCAAGACTGTACATACAGCAGTATCTGTTTGACAAATGCCTGTTACTGTATGTACAGTCTTGAACTCCTGGTGATGGACGGAAAGACCGTCCGAAACATGTAGAGTGTCATTCCAAAATAAAATAAATTTGATACATTGGTGCATCTAGTTGGTTTTACTATAGAAATGTCCTTAAGCCTTTTGCAGTTTATTTTTCCTGTATACATTTTCAATGTATTTTTGTTGTACTAAAGTGATGATCTCCTACCTCACGATACTTAGTTTCTGTCGATATTCACTTTCCGTCAGAATTGGCCTGATGATGACCTATATGTGGTCGAAACTAGCAACCAGACAATAAATCGATTGCAAGGAGTGTTGTGTGTAATTATAAATATCGATACACATTACGAATGTTACACCAATAGGGATGGTCCATAAAAAAAAATACAGTTGTAATTGTAATGTGTCGGAATCAATCCACACTTTAAAAATTCATATAATTACTTTTAAATTTACAGTTGAAAGAGTATCCTATGGATAGGTATAACATACTAGAAGATGAAAGATTGTTGCACATTGATTAAAGTGCTGTGGATGAAATACTTAGAAGAAACATGTAGCGAATTATGATTCATGTCGGTGAGTGATGAAGCAGAAAGTACAGTAACCATCCGGTGGTTACTATACAATAAATTTACATTCCTACACTCAAGAGCGTATGTTGGTCTTTTTTTTTAAATTTTATGTACGTGATCAGTGCATGGAACATTGAATATATACAAAACATTTGAAGGACACTTTATTTTGATATTTGATATGTGTTTAATTTCGTGAGTTCGGGAAAAAAAGGATAATACTATAAATATTACAGCCCTTCTATTACGTGGACAAACAAGTCTCTGTAAATAATCCAGCAAATCAGCCTGATCTTCCCTTGCAAAATATGGGTCAGGCAGTTCTTTCCGTTCCAGTGATTATGAAACTTAATAAACAAATCTCCATACTCTGCCATATGTCTGTGACACCGCTTTGCCTTCCATATTCTAATAAAGTGGAAAATTCTACAGAAAATTTTCCACTTCCGTGAACTACATCGACCGACATCCACATAGCACACACCTTAACTGTGGCCTGCAGCATGCAGTGCCCATTCAAACAATTCGGTACTCTAGTAGCTGGTCAGGCGAACACGCCTCACGCTACGCTGAGCCGGCCTCCATGCACACCAGCGAACACCACATAACAGCAATACAGACTCAACTTGGCCTGAAAACCACGTGTAGTTACTGCCTACAAAGAACACGTTCCGGTATTAAATCGAAGTACAACATACAAACATTAAAATGACTCAGTGACGTCACGCTGGATTTTAGACTAAAAAGTATCTTCGTTCCGGTGTCTAAGCCCCTCTAGGTAAAGAAGCGACGAAAGAGACAATGCAAGAAAGGAAAACACACGATAGGAAGAAAAAGAGAAAACAAATAAAAGGCAGAAGAAAATATGTGAAATAAAACAACCGAAAGACGGAAGACATAAATAAACAAACTAATCCTAAAACCAAAGAAAAAATCTTGAGTAAAATATTGTATATTTTTTACAGAGCTGAAAGACAAGCATTACAGCAATACGTAGGCAAAACAACCCATGCGTATTGAAGAGTGAACAAATTGTGTCGCAAAGCCGCAAAGGGACATACGCAAATTCAGTTCGAATCTGGATCCAGCTATAGGCAATCATAACTAAGTTACTTCATTCTGAATGAAGGCATCACGATGTGCTTGCAATTCAATTAACGTTATACAGTATACGTCAGCACAATCTTTTTATTCTTAAGCAAGGCTACATTTTTCGACTAAACGTTAGTCATCTTTAGGCCCTTACAACATTTTCGTTACCAGATGCTTTGCCCACTTTGGGATCCCATAGTGTTCACAATTGTGGAATACATCTAGTTAAAACTTTCTAAAAAGGTTTTGTTTATAAAGTGTGTTATTTACAGATTGTGTCTAAATATTAAAATATTAAAAATTATTCCTAAACAGTGCGTTAATGTTCACCGGATATTCAGCTGTTAGTTCCGTTGTCTTATTGTGGCTGATGTTGCGTACTTCTGTTTTTTCTATTTGATTGTGTTTAGACACAATCTGTAAATAACACACTTTATAAACAAAACCTTTTTAGAAAGTTTTAACTAGATGTATTCCACAATTGTAAACACTATAAGATCCCAAAGTGGGCAAAGCATCTGGTAACGAAAATGTTCTAAGGGCCTGAAGATTACTAACTTTTAGTCGAAACATGCAGCCTTGCTTAAGAATAAAAAAGATTGTGCTGACGTATACTGTGTAACTTTAATTAAGTTACTTCACGTTATTCTTCCTATTTCCGAAAGATTCTTAACCTCCTTTGTGGTAAATTTTGAATGTTTAGCTACTGAATTGTTTCTCTCAATAACCCCACCACAGTACACTATATAAAACGCAACACAATAAAATAGTGTTACTATGTCTGTACATGTTTCAGCAAATCGTGGCCACCCTCAGGAAAACTATTTTATTTTATTTTATATACTTTGCAAAATGATGGTTTTATCACAATAAATAACAAACTTACGATAATCCTCACTTCTCAGAAAGCACCTTAAAAACAGCACAAAGCTAAATAATGTCTCATATATAAAACCTTTTTCCATGGATTCGTTATTTAGGAGTCTTGATGTTTTCGCGACTGTGTTCTGGAGGAACCAGTTCGTACGGTATATAAAGCCGCGTCACTTAATTTTGGGTTCCCAGACAGAAGACCTTTGAAGAGGAAGGCACTCTGTTCGTTTGAAAGGTCAGGAACCGATTACCCAGTGAATCGACAGGTCAGAGAGAAACGAACTTTTCGATCACTTCCTTCTATAGGTGGAATTAAGAAAGGCTATCGCCCAGCCGGTCATCAGCGACTACACCCTTTTATAGAACCCGTAGGTTTATTGTCACATTCATTTGTCCTTATCCTGAACGTCCTTTCATTTTCTGGCACGTTTTCTGAGTTACAGTCCGTCGCTTTATGTTTTCGGAAGAAGGGGTATATTCTTTTCTAATCTGCATGGCTGTACATTTTAACATCCTGACAACCTTTGGTAAAATGTTACACAAAAAAATATGTCCATGTGTTTAATATCAGAACGCCATTCTATCTTATCTGTATACGTATGTGCTTCGCTATAAGTCTGTGCCGTTTCTGTGTCTAAATACACAAAACAAGGATCATTGCCCCCCCCCCCGTGGCGCTGCGGCCCAACACGGGCCATGGCCTCCTCATTCACGAGGTTTCTAGATCACACACAACGACGCACCACTATCGGTGGGACTCCTCTGGACGAGTGATCAGCGCGTCGCAGTGACGCATTGATACATATACGAGTATTGTTATCGTTTTGCAGGCAAGATACGTAAGGTCATTCACCAAACTTGTGCAGTAGCAAGTGTCAGTGGTGGCAGCCAACGTATTCATATAAGTAATACAGGATAAAAATTCTCCAGTAATTTACAAGCTTATTGTCTCCTAGGGGTTAGACTAGGCCTGCAACAGGCAGCACTTTTGGTCACTGCCACATACAACAGGAAGCCACTTACATCTGTCTAACTGTGCAGCACCTAATAATTTAGTGCGTTTCTAATGTTGTCGCCAGATTCCTTCTACACTCGCTTAGGCAGGTGAAAGAGTTAAGTGTCCAACTTGTCATATCGGATAGATATATAAGCATAAATGTGCTTCGCGATTTAGCTATTTAGGAAAAACAGTGTTTTAGTATTGAATGGACAGTTTATCGTTTCCATGACTCTTGCTGCTGAAACCTATGAGATGGCTCAACGGCTAGAGCAGGTTACGTCTATTGGCTCTACGGGGCTCAGAACGCAGATAAATCAGACTCTAATCTTAGTGCATGTCTTTATGCCAGAATATAAATTTCACAAAAGAGAGATTGCCTACAGGCTGGACGTCCGACGTCTTGTCCATACCAGCCATGGGAACTGGCGTAAGGCAAGGGGAAGACTTATCCTGGCGGATGTTCAAGCACAAAGAAATAGACGCTCGCCATTTCCTTGCAATGACATAGGTTACCATCGCTAGAACCCAGCATTTAATGCGTTCGCACAGTTGTCATATCAAATTTCTTCACAGAACATCCGTACCTTACCTAGCTGCAGACTAATTTTCATGTTGTTCGAGAAACTGCGTTTTACAGCCACGTTTGTATGTGGAAAATGGGTAATTTATAAGTAGACTCCAGTTGAAATGTGATGGCACACGGTGACGCACGGGAGGGGAAGTGAAGGGGAAACTGGCCAATGGAGTAGGTAGCCTGTACCCTTCACATTACCTCGGAACATGGTGTATTCAGCGTTACTACCGCTGATGCGCACACCTCGGCTGCCAGTAGTCGAATGAATTGAAGCCCCCTTGGATTTAAATGGACTCGTCCGTTTCGCCGAAATACGAAATCTGGTTTCTGCGCGAGTGCCATTACATTTCAACTGGCCACTACCAAAATGGCATGGTGCAGTAACCCGTTGTGTTGTGTGAGTAGGCAGATAAAACTATGATCCGTTAATCACAAAAGTCCAGATGTCAGCAAATGCTTTCTTAGTAACCTACATATATCAGCACAAAATATCAGTATCAGTCGAGCTGCACAGGTCAGTGCGGTACTCGCCCTTCTGTATTCTATTCTATTCTATTCTATTCTATTCTATTCAGTTCCAACCTATATACATAACGGTACAAAAGTCAACCGACACTCAACTTTTAACCTGTTGCCTTATTGGGTTTTGCGCCGCTCAGTAAAAAAAAAAAAAAAATCTTCCTCAAATATATACAGCCACGCATGGCAGAAGGACTGAATGATGAAGCACACAGGAATAAGAAAAGGACCAGTCAGGATACTTGTCCCCCAAGACCGAGAAGAAAAATTTAAGTCTTCGGAATACGAACAAAACAGGAGTTCCAGCCACAGCGCAACCACGTATGGTGTACCAAGACGAAGTAACCTCCGGTAGTAGCATTATCATCCAGAAGAAGGTCTTTAATAGAAAGTGTTTAACTCTTCTAAATCGTAAGACGCATCTAAAGGGTCCGCTAAACTTCACTTAGTAGCAGCAACACTAAAAGTTTCAGTAGTTATAACAAATTAACTTACTCAATATAGAGTATTAACACAATTCAGTGAATTACAATGAATTCGCCCTGTAAACTGACTTAAGCCGCGGTCTTCTGAGTTCAGAAACTTGTAAACTGCTACAGAAGTGCAGGTAGCGGGACGATCCTAACCAGAAGCAAGAAGATCAGGCTCTTAGTCACAGCTGCATGACAGCCTGAAATTTCACTTCAACATGTCAGTAAGGCTCTAAGAATTTTATTCCAAATCTGCTGGGATTTTGATTGCACACTTAAGTCGTCGAGCCGCTCACTGGTGTGTTCCAGTTTCACTGCGCTGCTCACCGCAGCGTTCGTACTGCTGCTGTTCCGCGCACAGTGCAGTCCGCATAAAACCAGGTGAATCCGCATCCAAGGTTCCTTACCTTCTCACTAATATTGCATCTGGCTGCCTCTCGGTATTCTTTTTCTCGCAGGTTAACGACAATTAACCAGTTGTTGGAATTCAAGTCTTCCCAGCTGTGACTTTTTAAAATAAAGTTGTACTTATCTCAGTATTTAACCAACTTGATACACAAAATTTGTTTCACAATAAGTATTAATTCATGCTTCTATATGTTTCGAGCACATGTGCTCATCACTTCCTGAAGATGATGCAGATATATTGAAACATGTAGAAGCATTGCTTTATATAAAATACTGTTTATATATATATTGCATTTCTTGGTCTGGATAATAAACTGTACATGATGAACTGTACATACATCAAAACATTAAAAAACCAGCTGATGAAGAGTATTTTAATCCCACTACAGTTTACTAATCCTGTAAGACTTAAACTGTTTCAGTGATTAAAAGTACAGCATCGACGCGGATTTTCTCGAGTTACATCTTCCCTGGCCACACAAAAGCTACCACACTTTGTACTGTTTCGACACGCAATACAAACACAGCAAATCAGGCAAGATGCCGTCAATGTTGTATCAAAAGCAATACACTGATAGTTTCTGGTCTTTGTTAATGGAATAATATGGATCCTTCTGGAACAACTTGAAATAGAACGGCAACATCACTGTCAAATAAACAACAGGTTCCGTAACCTTCATCTGGAATGGAGTCATATTCACCAGGTTTGGAAGCGGAACCCACATATATTGAACCCTCAATTAGGTGAGCCGTGTTTCAGCTATGTCACTGTATAGTTTCAATGTTATAATAGCCCTCTTCACATCAAAGTACAATTACAATTCACATCCAGTAGTTCAATGAGAGGGGTGATGAAATATGCACTCCGATCCTGATAAACCTCTATAATTAGCACACATGTTCGTTTCCAACTTTACAGTAAAGTAATTTCCAATACAAAGTTTTTGTTTCCACCCACTAACCATACTTCTGTCATGCTTGTGAACGTCATAAACTGTTTAGCTATCTGGCACCGGCAGGAAGTGCAGAATATTGCTAACATTAGCTAAAGCAAATGTAGTACAATACATCTAATTCATTTATGAATACTGACAAGCAGATAATATGTTTCGTTCATTCTCTAACACCAACAACAGAATAAAATAGAACACATAACAAGGCGGGACCATATAGTGCCTGTTTTAATCAAATTTACACCCAAATGACGTAATTTCCGGTTTTAAGTTTCATGTTTATTGTGATTTTATACATTTATTCTTGTTATACATAACAACGATTCAAAAACCTCAGATTATGACGCATCGATTTGAAGGACAGTTCGTGAGAAATGAATTCGAAACAAGGTGGAAGGAAACGACCCTGGTTTAATTTAAAGTGGCTTCTCGAAATTTTCCTAGTAGGACTGAGAAAAGTCACGATAAATATGTCAGTTTAGCCGATCTTGGGGCTTAGATTTGAATAGTGGGCATCCAAAATAGGAACACGGTTACTGACCGCTCGATAGTGGAGTCTGGAGTCGTGTGCGTTATTGTATGGTTTAATTTAAATCATGGCGCCATTTAAATGTAAAATAAACAACTCTGCGATGTTCCACAAAAGCAAAAAATTTCGGCACCGAAAGACATCGCTGCTCCCGGCGGGATTCAAACCCGCAATCGCAACAACAGAGCGGCCGATGACCCACGCCTTATACCGCAGGACCACTGGGATCGGAACAACCCTCCACCCCCACAGTCTATATACCGTCCACTGAGATGGCAGAGGACTAGATCATGACACCTGTTTACGTGTCATGTAGCCAGCACAATAACTGAAATGAGGCTCGTGTTCCTGGTGCTGGAATCCTTAATGGTTCAGGTCTGTCATGTAGTGGCAACACGCAATTTCACAAGGGCCGTTCATCCACTGCTCAGCACTGACCATAATGGGAAACTGTCTGACTAGGATATCCATTTCATGAGAGCAGCCGCAGGTTCCTACCTCTCTGCTTCACCTTCGGAAGAGAGCAAAAGTTCGTTCATCAACCCGTCGAGAAGGTTTCTACAAAGGTGTTACCATCTATTTAAAGATTTTTTTTTTCTTTTCTATTTCTACTAAACCTAGAATTACTACTGCTGAAAAATAGCACAGAGCTTGTGTAACGTTAATGACTGAGATAGTAAAACGTTTCTTTCTCTTTTTTTTTACAAAATCCAGACACTTCAGAAACAAAGAATCAGTTCTTCGAACAGTAACTCTTCCTTAGATTCTACAGAGTTAAAAACTAAATGGATGCAAAAAGTTAATTACTAATTAAACGGCAGCCGTTGTGTGATTTCACTTTCTGTAAGTCTAAACAAGAGTTTAAAAGTCAAGCTACACAAAGTTTACAACTACGATATTTATACATTTTTATTAAGTCCAAGAATTTGCTTTTTCTTAAGAAATCTATCAATAAACCTCAATTCGGGACCTAAATGTATGTAGCACTAATATCGCTCACTAGTTCGCGTTTCCACAATGTTAGTATTAGTGATTACAAGAATTTAAAAATTATTTCGTTGGTGGCCCCTCAATATTGCGATTTTGAATTACGTATGGTAGAAATCGGCCAACCACTTCAAATTTGAAATGGATGAAAGCACAAATTCAAAGCTCATAGGTGATGTAATGGTGAGCTATAGTGTTCATTACTTGAATAAATAAAATCAGGCTAAAAGTAAATCTTTTTATAAAAAAAAAAGATAAGAAATGGAAAAAGAGACAATCATTGAAGGTGGATGTTAGTAAGAGACAAGCGTAAGTAACTCTAGTGAGAGGAAGGGAAAGAGAGACAGGGTGGGTGATAGCCTAATGGGAGGACAGAAAAAAAACACTCAAGATTGCTGGACCTGAATAGGACCCTAATTGTGTAAACTGTGCAAGAAGACAAACTAATGAATAATAATAATAAATTTCATTATAGTTCCTCTTGAACAGTCGCATCCGCAATTATTTCTTGTACCGTGTTACGTAACTCTAGAAGTTCGTACATTTAAACAGATGGAAAGACGATCCTTAGTTCTATCTCACCAAGCACAGCCTACAGGCTTTTATTTACGTATCGCTTCCCTTATTTAACGACACTGTCAGTAGGTCATATTACGTACATAAGTCGGAATAACGAATTCGAAAGAGTGGGTAAGTATACAGCCTTCATCTAATTTCAGTACTACTCCAGGATTTGCCTTGAGGAAATAATGAAGAGCAAGATAAGGGTCAGGAGAGTCGGTTACCAGGTAATGATTTAAACCCAGAACCTTCAGACAAGAAACATACGAGCTGCTCACTAAATCGCAATTTTAGGTTTCAGCAAGCACTAAACCCTTACTACACAGGAAAATCTTGTGAAAAGTAAGCGTATTATCCCTGTACAAATAACATGAATACGTGGAGGTACAGCTCCACCCATTCATAAATTCCACACTGTATGGAATTAAGTAGTCTGCTTCAAGCCCATGCCGCTTTGTCCCAGGAACAGCCCACCGGTACCTACTGTATGGGAGGAAGAATAAGGGCGAAAATCGCTCTGGACCCTTCGGAGAAAAAAAGAATTTTGTCCCTTTCGCGAATCGAACCTAAATTTCTCCGTCTGTCCAGCCCGTAGCCTTGTCATCACAGACATAACTCTGTCCCGACCCCAATAACCTATGGTCCAAAAATACACCGTCAAGCATATGCATGTGAGTGTGAATGTGTGTGTACCGTCAGATCAGGTACACACTGTAACCAATCCACATTCACGACAGTTCTTGTAACTCTATTCCCTTTAACCTTTGTATTGCTCTGCGGCATCCTTAGACACACAAAATCTGTTGCCTGCCGTCATTAATCTGCATGTACTGAATGCCGGATGTGAACGCTACTTCAAGGCTCTGGGGTTCTGCGCGTCGTTCCTACGTTGACATGACACGAGGGGATAAACAGAACGCTTGCCCATTTCATTAGTTGAAGAACAAGATGTTATGGTCAGGGCGAATAAGTGAACTGGTTGCTTTAGAGGCATGTCTGAACTTAAGTTGCCTTGAAATGTATCGGATAGACTTGGCGTACTGGAAGGGGAAGAAGTTTTTTTCCCCTACAAGATTTAAGGAGTAATTTTAACCTTTTTCTCATTTTGCAAGTATTACAACATATTCCATTTTAAGAAAATACAAGACCGAAGATATACGTAAGATGTTACATAGTGGCAATTTCATGTAACTGTTGTTGCCATTCAAAAGAAACAGTACGTTACGTTTTTACAGTTGTTGACGTGTATGCAGCTCTCAAAAATATGAAGGTGTACGGGGTGCCTATGTAAATGCATTAATGGGTTACCTTTGCAACTTTGTCGAGCTACAAATATTTCGTACTGCTGTTAACAAAAATTAGTATTAAATATATTCTTGCCTTAGTTATTCAGCATTTAAAGCGCATGCTTCGTACTACATTGTCGTCTATGATTTGTGTGGCTCTACAATATTTTTTTCACATCGTCTAATAAACGGTAAGAATTTCGATAACACGAAATTATTGAACACAAAAGTGTGTTATTAATAGTACACCAACTGATGCACATAAATAAAACCTTTTCACATTTAAACACTAAAATTGCTCCGACATGTTTCGATCCAAGGATCATCCTCAGGGAGCTACACTTTCCTTGCTAAAGTTACTTTTAAAAACTAGTTACTGACTGCTTTCGTTATATAAACCTGGTTCTGTGGCAGCATGTCTTGTTGTGTTAGGGTATGTTGCTAAGAGTGCCCAACTGCGGGAGTGCGTCCTTTGCTTTGCTGCGTGATACTGCGAGTATCACGCAGCAAAGCAACATACCCTTACACAACAAGACATGCTGCCACAGAACCAGGTTTATATAATGAAAGCAGTCAGTAACTATTTTTTAAAAGTAACTTTAGCAAGGAAAGTGTAGCTCCCTGAGGATGATCCTTGGATCGAAACATGTCGGAGCAATTTTAGTGTTTTAATGTGAAAAAGTTTTATATATGTTCATCAGTTGCTACATTATTAAATAATCCGACGATATGCACGGTGGAGCAACAAGAATACAAAATGTGTGTTTTGATTTTCTCTACAATTTTACCTAACATATTCCTTATTCTACGCAGAATTCAACGTGATGTTGTCATAAATTCACACCTGTCTTCATACGCAGTACGTACATGTTATTCCTGTCAGATTTTAATGACACTCGAGTTTTCTCTACATATTTTAGAAACACCTTCATGAAAATCTGTATAGCGGCAGCCAAATTCTTCCATGCGATCAGACAGACAGACAGACATGATGACGTTAATAGTCGCTTTTCGACATTTTGCAAACGCGTCTAAAACTGTACATTGTATTTCACCGTTCGCTGGAGACACGCTCCGCTATAACGTTAACGAGCATACAATGGAGATTACACAATGGACTATAATTTCTTTAATACTGCGAAGTTTCATAACAGGTAATTAGTCTACAATATTCACTGGCACTATTAATAAACACTAAATTCTTCTTGGGATAAATAAATTATCCTTATTTGTTTGTACATGTTTTTTGTTCGAATAGTTTAACAAAGCAGGAATCTTACAGGTCATTTGATGTGCGAAATCACACTACAATAAAGGAACTGAAATCGTCTATCAACTTGTGATTTCAAACATGTCGATAAAGGAAGAAATATTAGCTCAGCTCCTACCACAGAATTTATTTACAATTACAAATAAATGTCAAGCTGTCCCTGTGCTTAATCAGGCACCAAGTTATACACATAAGTTGGCGGAGGTATAGACCCACGCATTCTTGAGATCGGCAGTACGCCGGAGGGCCCAGTCAGTTTCTTGTGTGTGTGTATATATATATATATATATATACATATATATATATATACACACATATATATTATATGTACTATACACACACACACGTACATATTATGAGGGCCGGAATAGCGCAGTCAGTATAGAGACTCGCTACAGGCTGGACGGTCCGGGGATCGAATCCCGGTGGAGGCGAGATTTTCCACACAAGTCCAGTCTGGCTCTGGGGCACACCCAGCCTCCTATACAATGGGTACCGGGTCTTTCCAGAGTTTAAAGCGGCCGGGACGTGGCGTAAAACACCCACCCCATCTAGCGCCGAAGTTAAAGAAAGAGAAGTTTTATACCTCTAATCCAACTCTGGGCGTTCTTGGCCTGTTACAGGGCGAACTTTACCTTTACCTTTACATACATATTATATACAGTTGTGTGCAAATGTGTTTGACACAATTATTAGTAATAAACACTACATTTTTATTGTGTCGGTTTACTGTTATAGTCTGCTCAAACTGTGGGGCCAACACCTTGCAAACTGAGGCCATATATATATATATATATATATATATATATACACACACATAATATATAGTATGTATGGCCCGTACTTTTACGTTCCTGATTTCCAACTTATTGAAAATTTCGCGGACGGACATAGACACTTGATACAAAATAATCACCACAAACTAATTAATAATTTTAATTTGTGTAGTTTGTTTAGCAACGGTTTGTGTCAGGTTACTCATAGCTCAGAAACGCTTCGAGGTTCCATCGGTCAGTACAGTTAACCAGTGATCCAAGAACGCCAGCGCACACCCATCCATGTACACTACATGTTCATTGCACCAGCAGTACACTTATTATTCGTAGTTTGGTCACACGGCCAGTCATTTTTGAAAATATTATTTTATCCGGAAGAAGTGTTCTCCTAGCAAAGTTAAGATTATATTTTCATTTTCCAATTACACACAAAACAGCGACAAATGGGCACATTTTTTTGCTAACACCAATTTACTGACAATGTGTCACGGCGACATATTTCAGCTCTTAAAGGGTCATCTTCAGGCAGTACAACAGACACATTTGAACAACAAGGTCGACAAAATCAATCACCGGGTGTGAAATTCATTTGAGCAAGCAGTGTGCAATGTATTACGCTGCGTAATGTCTTACAAGCCTTTCCCAGGGGCTGCGTGGTCTAAGGCGTAGGTCTGCGACAGCTCGCCTGCTGAGATTGTGGGTTCGAATCCCACCTGGGTCATTGGCTCTCTCTGTTGTGAGTGTTGTGTGTTGTCAGGTAGAGGTCTCTGCGACGGGACGATCACTCGTCCAGAGGAGTGCTACTGACTGTGGTGCGTCATTGTGTGTGATCCAGAAACCTCGTGAATGAGGAAGCCTTGGCCCACTAGGGTCTGTCGCATCCAAAAACAAACAAATGTCTTACAAGCTGCTTATCACACTGCGTAATATACTACACGCTGCTTACTAAACCGAATTTTACATACGGTAACTCATTTTGTCGACCCTTCTCACGAAATGTATCAGTACTCCCTGAAGATGACCCTTTGAGGGCTGCAACATTTGTCGGAGTGCCAAATTGTTTATAACGTATTTCTAATAATAAATTGCGAATTAGTGGAATCTTTGTGTGAATACCAGTGATCATAGTGCATGGACAAGAACAAGATAAAACTTATCTTCATCCAAATCGTCCAATGACTTACGCATTTACTTTCCGCATCCCCGTACTGCGCAACTCAGCGCCGGACCCCAACAGTAACTACCTCTAATCATAATGTTATTCATACAAAGTGTCACTGTGTCTAGCATCGCGTTAAATTACAACAGAATCACGATTATTCTACATAAACGGGACGGAAGGACGATAGGATAATCGCAAATGTACAAATCCGGAAGACTTCCACCCAACGCCTACCATAATAACTACTTCACCTGTACAAAGAACACATCAACTGCACAACCACAGGCATGTCTAACAGGTCACTGCTATGCAAAGGACTCTGAAATAGATACAAACATTTGGCGTCGTAGTATTAAGTGTTTAATAGGCTTGGACTGATTCAATTCTGTAAAATTATTCAAACCGAATACTTTGTAATTTTGTTTGCATATGGGTACGTGGATGTGGATGTGCACGGAATATGTGCATCCATACATGCATTGATGCATATATGCTGGCCCCTGCGTATGCATATGGAGATATTTAAATAAACATAGCCATGTTCGGTTCCTCAATTACAAATTAATTAGAGTGACATAACACACACGAAGCCATGCTACTGCCACACTAGCGCCACACGCTGTAATGACCTGTTCAACTACAGTTCCTGACCACAACACTTCACAATGGGACTTCGGTACATTATGTATTTGTAAATGGCATAATAAAAAAACAGTTGGATAATGATCTACGGATAGGTACAATATTCAGAAGTTGCAATGTACTTACGTAAAGTATCCGTATGTGAAGATTTACTACTGCATCACTCACAGATTTAGACTTCTCCAACAAAGTCAGTGAAATATTTGAATGCACTATGAAATTCGAAGGATAGAAAAGACAATTGTAAAATATTACAAAATAGGTATTTTTTTCAAAAGGGACATACACATTCAAGTCAAACGTTCACCTTTCATCTACAAAGGGCAATTATCAAGCGTAATCAGTATGAATCTGAATATTTCTATTTGTAAATTTGTATGTTCCTTTGTTGACATTTAAATTGTAAAAAAAAAAAAATAATAAATAATTTTGTGAATAAACAGGTATTTAACATATTTTAAAATAACTGTACACTGACTATTGCTATTTACGAATTAATTAATACGTTGGTATAAATGCAATAGATAATTTTTTTATCAAAGCTCGGTGAAATTGTTATTGTAATTTAGTTGCAAGTGGCGCGAGTTACATTAATTCATGTGTTGGTTGAGGTGGTTTTTTTGCTCTGCGAGGTGGTTTTGTGCTCTGCGACGTGGTTTTGTGCTCTGCGAGGCAGCGCCCTCTAAGATTTGAGCCTCGTGCGGATGTCGCCAACCAATTTGGCTACAACAAAGGCGCTGAATGTATTATATTTCAGTGCTACACAATGTCACGTTACTTACTTACTTACTTTCTTACGCCATGGTGCAGAGTCCTTCTTGAGAAGCTAACTGGTGTGAAACCAGTCAAGAAATTCCCCGCATTTCACGGAACCCGAAGGTTCATTGCCACACTCACAAGCGTCCGCCACCTGTCTCTATCCTGGGCCAGCCCAATCCAGTCCATATACCCATATCCCACCTCCTGGAGATCCATCCTAATATTATTCACCCA
>Ga0123354_10008735_pt1 | contig 15443 bp, 4 predicted proteins | sample TergutLab28metaG_2_FD_97872 | JGI IMG/M metagenome (GOLD analysis project Ga0123354, IMG submission 97872) | Labiotermes labralis P4 segment gut microbial communities from Petit-Saut dam, French Guiana - Lab288 P4 | ecosystem: Host-associated > Arthropoda: Insects > Digestive system > Gut ...
AAGAAGGTGGTGGGGGGGAGGAGGAGAAAAAGAGGGTGGACGAAAATGAAAAAAAGGAGAAAGGGGGAGGGGGGGGGGGGGGGGGGGGTGGCAGTGCCACTAGTCAGAGGAAGGGGCAGGAAAACATTCCAGTGATTCATTGTCATCTCAGAGAAAGTGGTACGTCACATCCCTGCGGAAACCTAAAAACACACTCGTATTGGTCAGTTCTAAAGTTTCGTGTTAACAGCTGCTTGACTGTTGCTCTGGCTTGGGATTCAGGAGATGGGCTGGTTGAAGGGTTGTGTGTGTGTTGTGCAGGCACTGAACAAACCAAGAAGGGGTGCGAATTGATGATGCGCAGTTGAAGAATCCATTAAGAAAGCTGGAAAGGAGAGAGATGAGAAACATTAAGTTGCCGAAGTACAAGGTGTGAGTTAGGAGAGATGGTTTTTGTGGGAGGTCATTCTACAGTAGGTTGTACAAGGCAGCTAGGCTGAATGCAGGTACAGTTTTGCAGTTCCTGCCTGAAAGCCAGCAGGAACAGCAAGAGTTAGTCCACCAGGAGCTGGCCAAAAGCAGCTGCACAAAATACCAGTATTGCTCAGCATAAAACATATTCTTTATGAGAGGTTTTAGTGCACATGGCTGTATGTAACTCTATCATGTGGGAAAGGTCTAATTTAATAACTTAGTTTCAATCCTAAAATAAAACCAACAAGGCAATTTATTTTAACAGTTTCAGACATATGTGTTTGGGAATAAAGTGCTGTAATGTCTGTATTGACTGTTCAAAATGGCCTGATATGAAGAAATACCAGCGTAATGATCTGTTACATCTCATTAAATACACACTTTTTCTCATTGTACATAATGGGCTGTCAGAAATCAGGCTGTGACTGATCACATTCTCTTTTGTGTTCCAGATGTAAAAATTAAGTTGCATATAATTTGGTTATGTTTTATATTCAGAGTTACCAGTTATTCTGTTAGATCCGGAACTGACTTGTTTGGGTTCTTAATACAGTTGGTTTATTTGATGCGAAGGAATTTGTATACAGAAATAAATGCAGTACGTTTAATAGTGTATATATCCAAATTGTGATGAAAAAAAATATTGTTTATTAAATGTATATTCAAAATGAGAGTGGTTAAAAGACAGAATTGGAATTTCCCACTGAACTTCAGTCTTGTGTACTCATCCTGTGATCTTTCAGATTTCAAATCAGCATAGTAGACACAATTTAAGGTAGTGTAGAGAGGATATTTCTCTCTGTAAGAAGGATCCTTGTATTCTACCATATTTTCTGGAGTATAAGATCCATTTTTTTTTGCTGTGTGTGTCTTGTAGTCTAAAGGTGTAGCATTATTATTATTTTTATTTTTGTCCCCCTTCCCTCAAAGTGTTCCTTCAACTCTCTCTCATACATTGGACAGTACAGTACTTCCAAATTTTAATGCAGTGTCCCTCTTGCTATATCTGTACCAGTCATCATTCGATGGTCACTGATGATGAATCATCCACTATTCGCAAATGGAAATATTGAGTGATAGTTAAAACGGCAAAAATAGATTTTTTGCACTTACATTTTGTTTATAACTGACCATAATTTGCACATTCATTCACTTAGTGGTGGCCAGGGTAGCGGTGTGTTTCATAGTTCATCCTTTTTGCACAGCAGAACCAGTTCCCAATGTACACACTAGTAATATTATGACCCTATCCACACCAAACCATGAATGACAAGTTTACCATTTTAATTACAGGGACCACAATAGTAGAAGTTGAAAGACTTGGCAACAAACACAAAACATATTTCTGAATTAGTGCATTGTTTTTGTGGAGATGTACTTTACAACTTTAAATGTTACAAATTAAAATGTTGATCACTGTTTGACTTGTCGTATAGAAGATGCGACTAAAAATCTATTCCGAATATTTCTTCATATTCGTCACTAACTGCACACAAGTGTGACTAGATGAACTGGGACAACTGCGAATGCTATGGCCACCAGTGAACCAGCAACTTTATTCTTTGCTTTATAATCCTAGCAGTCTTTTCACTCTTGTTTGCCGACAGATGCTTATATACCAGATGCATTATATGCAGAGAGATTCACTTCATGTTGTAACTTAGGAATCTTACTGCTGAGGTCATTTCCATTGGGAAATGTCACAATCAGCATAGGTCTATTTTTTAAGGGTTACAGAGCTATGGATGTTTGCAGCATTCGTGTTTGCGTGTTCATGTGTGACCTCAGACTGAACTGTCTTTTATGAGTAATTGCATAGTTGAGTGTTATGTCTCGCACAGCATGCAGTTCGGTTTTTGTTTCATTATGTGTAATTGCTTCCATGGTTGATGGATCAGTCTTGGTGGTCCACATAGTTGAACACCCGGATCTGCAGACCTCACCCCTATAGACTAATCTGTGGGAGCAGAGAGGAAAACCCTAATGCAGTGGTTCCCAAACTGTGCTCTGCAGAACCAAAGGGATCTATAACCAGTTCCCAACAAGATCCGTGGATGTGTTTCTGTAATAGCTACTTTGAAGTTTGCATATTCTCTTTTTAATGAAGGGAAAAATATTGTGTTGAAAATAATTGAGGAATGTCTTTAATTGGCAATATATTTATTTCATATGTCTTTTACATTATCTAATTTAGAAACTTCCTGTACCCATGATGTGAACGACAGTCATTTTAATAAGGTCAAATCATGCAGTGCATTGCTAAATATGCTACTGATTATTAGTGTCTAACTAAAATCAGTTTTGAGATACCTTTTATCCGTACACTGTATATTTATGTGTGTGAGGATGTAAGGATCTGTGGTTATTTTCCAAATCCAAAGGAGTCTTAGAACAAGAAAATTTGGGAAACGGTGTCGTAATGAACTGATGTGAGCCATGTTTTTGTTTCCTATATCATGGTTGTACTGGGACCAAAGTTGTAGGTTTTGAACATATATTGTAAATTCAGAAATGGAAACTGTAGTTATCATTTGTTCACATATTTTTATTTTTGTAAGATTCAGGTTATCATAGCTGCATAACCTTAAAGAGTCAGACCTATATGTATGTGACATCTGTAACTGGGAATTATGTCAGCAGTAGTGTCCTAATGCTATGTTTCATTCAGTCTCTGCAGGAAAGTGCTGAGTTAGTAGTACTTTGACATAAATCTCAACTAATTCCATCTAGTTCTTTAAATACCGTTTGTGATCAGTCAGTCGTCTCTTTTGATAGTCATCAAATGACCTATAATTCTTCCTTTATTTATAGCACTAAGTTCGCCGATTATTTTGTAGTGTACTGTGGCATAGCTATGATTCCTGGTGCCTGGGGCAAGTAGTCACAATGGCCACATAAGACATAAAACTTAAAAAATCACGCTAGTTTATTGGATTTCGTGTTTTTGAAATGCAATTTAATTTTTTTAGTACAAGATCAAATATTTCTTTTAAAACATTCATTTTGCTGCCCCTTGAATTTTTTGTCTGACACTTCACCTTTCAAGCCCTCAGTTACTTCTCTCTTTTATATACAGATATATGTTTGTTTATTCATTTATATACCATTAGCTTTGTAGGACCACCTCTGCAGTAATCAGATAACGAGTACTTTGTCTTTAGTCCCTATCCGTATTCGTAGTTCACTCATTACACCAGCCAAAGTAGCATTCATATGCACTGGAAATTATAACGTTCCTCTTAGCACACACACGCATTTTATAAGGGGTTGAGCCTTACATGCATATCTTTGTAACCTGTATTACAAACTTCTGGGGTTTTAAATTATACATAGACATGTATCCTTCATTAACCAATGGAAGTACTATAGTATAAACTCTAGGATCTGCATTATGCAGTCCTTTGGCAAGGTGGATCTTGTGTGAAAAGTTTGTTGTTACTCAGCTACATGAAGGTTCATTACCATGAACAGAATGCTTGTCACTGGACCTCACACTATGTTTCCATAATATCTGTGTTCATATTTATCCATCATACCTGCATCTCCAAAGTTGTATATTTTTGTGAAGCGTGGCAACCAAAATTATTTGCTTTTCTCATTTCTCCTATTTATACATTTTGCAAGATTTCATTGCATTTTCTCATGCCACAATTTGAAAGCACATTATTTGCTGTCTTCAAGAATAAACATGTTCTCTGATTTTGAAGTGCTTATGGAGGGGAAGTAGTAGATTGGAGCAAAATTACATGAAAGTCTTCATATATTTTACTCATCCCCAAAATATGAATGGGGTGGTGAAATGAAAGTGGGTAAGATGGATAGGGTATGTAACACACGAGGGAGGTGATAAATGTGAACAATTTTTTTCTGAGAATATGAACATGAGAGACAACTTGGGAGAGCTAGGTAGAGTTAAGAGGATAATATTAAAAGTAAGCTTAAATAATTTGGGTGTGAAAGTATTCAGCTGGCTCAGGATGATGTTGATTGTGCAGAATGATGTGATGAAACTTAAAGATTCCTTTAAAGGAACTTGTTGCCCAGCTCAGTAATTCTCAGCTTCCCAAAGTCTCTGCTCTACAGAATTAGTTAATACAACTGTGAGTAACATTATTACACTTGACTGTCACTATGGCTAAAAGGAAATGTATTGGTGAACTCTTGCTCATGGACGTTTGTTCTGTGAATGCCTTGCAAGGTGGCAACATTTCGTTACTGTAGAATGTGTGAAATGCAGTGGTATGTGCAACTTAATGAAGAGTGGTGTGTTGCTAGACTATCATTTGACAGGGATATTTTTTTATGTTTATTCCTCTTGCTGTTATGATTGTAAAGCACTTTGAAGACCTGAACAGCACCAAAGCATTAACATTTTATTGTGGAAGCTGTACTCTCAAGTTATTTTATTGTTTCAACATATGTATTTCAGCAATAATTTGTGTTGTTTAATTTGTATGCAGTGCAAAAATGCAGATTCTTATAACATGATGACCTGTTACAAAGTAGCTAGTTATAATGGTACTCACTGTTTATGCATCTTGCTATATTTGCCAGTACCTGTATTGATACCATTCATATATGATCAATAAAATATTGTTACAATATATTTATTACCAGCCATATATGATGTTTATTTTAATACTGACCTTTGTCGTTTGTATGGAGACTGAAGTGGTAAATAATGGGAGATAACATATTTATTGAGGTAACGAGACAGCCTTATCGCAGAAATACTGTATTACTTAACAAGAAACTACTCTTTTATTATTGTGATTGTGAGGCCCACCGAATTATGTGCAAACAGGTTGCATCTGTCATTAATGTTCACCAAATAGTACCATAATCCAGTGAATAAGATAAGATGAATGGGTATTTAGCACAGATGTTAAATATGCAGGCAAATTTGTATTGGGTAGCCTGATTGTAAAATACCGTGAGGCTTGGATATAGATTGGATAATATTGAGGAATAGGATGCGGGCTGGCTTAGAATAGAGTCAGTGGTACTTTTGAAGTGACTATGGAACTAGGATTCTGCGAGAGGTGGCTTTTTAATCAGCATGGTGACGACCTTTCGATGTAGATTCTTCCGAATGAAGTCACTTGAAATTTCAGAGCTTTTCGTATTTTATTTTTGGTCACACTTAGAAACACCGAGGTGAAATGTAATTATCTACCGTCTACGTATTTTTACCGCTGGTAATTATGTAAATGTACAGTACTTTACAGTACCAAAAGTCAAAAAGTACTTTTCTGTCCAGTGCTTCACGATTTCCGGAACAGCGTTACTTGTTTAAGGTCTCCAGGCTCCACCCGTTTGCCTTTGCGGTACAATACGAAATTATGCTGCTTTGAATTGCGGTTGGAGGTGCCAACTTCCGTACATGTGTAATTGCTGCAATTATATGAAACTAGCAGCCACGGGGACAGGAGTGTGTGTTCATCTATCTCGAGTTGGGGTTTGGGCGTAGGACTAGAAAATCTGCACTGACAATAGCTCTCTTATGACATTAAATTTATGTTTTGAATTGCGTGCATCCTTTGGAATGGTCAAAGTGAAACGCTCGGGGAAATTGTGGTAGAAATGTAGTTAGTGTGAGGGAAGACAGTGAATGCAATTTTGAAGGAGAAACCCCTTTGGAAATTATTACTTAGAAAACTGAGAAGGAGAGTACAGAAGTTAATAGCATTAACAAAACCAGCTTCTGGATGACAGTTTGGATGAATTTTTATGTTGTGTCCAATGGAAGGCTCTGCTCAGAGTCGTGTTAGACCGTCGGAACCTGAATTGTAATTGGAGGGAAGTTTGACATCTAATTTACAAAGGTGGTGCAGTTGATTTGAATATTACGAAATAGCCCAAAACAAGTAGCTGAGATTTAAAGACATCCGTGCCAGCACACTAAGAACACGTTCGTAGAGGTAGTGTTGCAGTCGACCTGTGAAACTCTTGTTGCCTACTGTCAGCACCGTGGCGCACGCAATGTGGGCTGCCTAGCTGCTAGTGAATATACTGACGTCACTCAATAGACGCATCCGACATAAGAGGGTCTGTGCAAATGAGCGCAAGCGCGCTTGATGTATTAGAAATGCATTTCATTCTTTCCTTGCAAACTTTCGCATTTTCCATTCTGGAACAAGTAAGTGTGCCCGCTGGAAATTGAGCGAGTTATTTTGGTGTGTTGATGATGACGTTCAACGCAGTGTTTTGCGAGCTCTGAAATATATTTGTAACGCATTGGCCTGACGGCATCGTGAGCGTCGGTACGAAGCGGACGTGACTGTTACTTTGTGTCACTTTTATTGGTAAGTCAATTAAGAAATGCTTCAGTGTCTTTAGAAGGCAAGACGATATGTTTGTCATATAAAAAGAGGTTTCTTCAATCTCCGTAGTTCACTCACCAACAAATGCACTGTTTATTAACTTGGTTAAAAGTTTTTAATTTTACATTAAAATATACAATAATATCGCTGCTACATGTTTCGGTATTTAATGACCTTCATCAGGGAGCTTTATCTGTACCTAACTAAAGTTATATTTATGTTAAAACACTCGGTAATATTACGTCGTTATACATTGCGTGGTGATGTGGCAGCATGTCGTAAGGCGACATGCCGCTCTAAGGCATGTCGCCACATCACCACGCAATGTATAAAGACGTAATTTTACCGAGTGTTTTAACATAAATATAACTTCAGTTAGGTACAGATAAAACTCCCTGATGATGGTCATTAAATACCGAAACATGTAGGAGCGATATTATTGTGTATTTTAATGTAAATTAAAAAACTTTTGACTACGTTAATAAACAGTGCATTTGTTGGTGAGTGAACTACGGAGATTTCAAAATGCACGGTGCAACGATATAAAGGGGTCCTGTAATGTTTAGCATTTTTTTTAATCATCTCTGATACAACAATTCATGTTACGTAAATCCGTTTTCCGCTTGCTATCTGAATTTACACCAAGTTACACAGTGCTGTTAATAAAACACAACTTCATTACGAAATTCAATAGTGCTAGCTGTTCGCGACGTGTTTCTGGACAACTTACACTTGGCAGCGCTCCGAATTATAGTCCGATGTCCCACCGACATAAAACCGTCTGTGGTTTTTTTTTTTTTAAGTTGCGTGTCCTGCACGTAGGTCTGTGCACATGTCTTTTAAGCCTGTGTGCATAAATTAGTCTTGCATTTTGGTTCTGAGAATTAAAGACGCTAATATATATTTACAGTTACTACGTCATTCTAACAAACATTCTATAAAGTTTTCTGACTAAAATACCACATTCGAATTGTGCTGTATTCTAATTAAAAAATTACATTGTAATTCTGTAGTTTCGATCCCAGATGGTGTAATTGGAATTTTTCATTGACATAAAATCCTTCCGATCGCACAATGGCCCTCAGGTCGACTCAGCTTCTAACAGAAATGAGTACCAGGAGCATTTCCTGGGGGTAAAGGTGGCCGGTGCGTAAGGCTGACAACCTTACCACCATTCTGTGCCGCTCTCATGAAATCTGGGAACCTTAACTTCCTGGAACCCTCTGGGCCACTCCAGGCGTGTAACGGGACTGCTTTACCTTTTACTGCTGTAGTGCTATTGTATCGATACCTTCAACGTATTCTACATACGTATGTGCGTTTTGCGTGTAGTTGGTTTTGGTAACATAAACTACGAATCACAGACAGAAATAAGAGGCTCTAAACAGTTTTAGACAGAAGTAATGAACGAAAAAAGTACGCTAATATAACTGTGTACATGCACAACTCACACATTTGCAAATGTATGTAAATATGGATGTTTAAATTATGTTCGTTTCATTCAGATTTAATTTGCTCCCCATTTACGTAATTTTGTAATGTGCACTATACTTCTTTCTTTTTAGTCCGACCTTTTTGTGCCTATTCGTTTTAGGTGTAGAGGTTCATTGTTACACTTAATCACACTCATTGACACACACGCACACGCACTCACACTCGTTAGGACTCCCCTTGACGAGGGATCGGTCCGTCGCAGAGACCTCTACCTGACAAAACAAGACTCATAAGAAACAGACATCCATGCCCCGGTAGAATTCGAACCCGAAATCCCAGCAAGCGAGTGGCCGCAAGCTGACATCTTAGACCGCGCGGTCACTGGGATCGGCCACTATCTATTATTAAAGATTTGAAAGATTAAAAACAATTCATTATCAGCAGTAAAGGAATCGAGTTACACACGCATAACATGTGACGATTAAACACCGGTAATCCCAAAACCTGCAGTGAGACAGGTCTGTTTGAAGCCATAGCTCGGCTTTGCGCTGTCACTACAAACAAAAGATACACTGTCAAATACGAAGTCATATTTAAATTGTCGAGTAAACTGCGGTCGCATTTTATGCTCATTTGAAATAGTGCGATATTGCAATATTATTAAATTCTCAATTTATGCGCAAAATTTGAGATATTGAGGATCCCAAAAAAAAAAAATATTAAAATTTTTGTCTGCATATCAAGAAATCCTCAGAGAAGAAAGGAAGAAAAACTCAGTATATATTAAATTCTAACAACAAACGAATTTCAATACAATCATAGCAGCCGTTTCACATCAAGCGGGGAGACAGCGCACTCTACTTACGCGTATCTGCATATCCTGTTCCTCCATTGTCGTCGACATATGATGACTTTTTCCATTTCTTTCCGGAAAATGTAATACACTAATTAATTTTCTTGCATTAAAGTAACTTTCATCGTTTACTTATTTATTTATTTATATTGTGTTTTAATATGCTAAGTACACTGAACAGTTGTAGATTTATGCACTCGACGAACACACCGCCTGCTAATTTACGTTTATTTCGAATTGCGCAGAGCCTTCAGTAATTCATCCCTCGCACAAAATGTGACGGCACTGTACTGGCAGTATAAATAATCGGCAGCTACACAGACCGATGAGGTGGTAATGTAGGACTGAAATGTACCTTGCAGTTGTCACAGACCCTGTGTATGTGACGAGATGCACGTGGAGGTCACACAGCGGTTCAGAATGCCTATCTGAAAATTCCGGAAGTTACGTCTGAGATGAGATATTATTAATATTTATCGTTATTTTGAACTGGTATATTTCGTGTAACAAAGTGCTTATGTTCTAAATTGAACCGAGCTGGAAGTTTCGCATTTGGTCATATACTTACAGATTCAATAATGCCAAGAGGTGAGTAATTCATTTTGTATACATGAATATATATATATATATATGTGTGTGTGTGTGTGTGTGTGTGTGCGCGCGCGCGCGTGTTTGTATCTGTTTAAACAAATAAACAAATATTTAGGCCTTCTACATGCGTATGTTGTTTTATTGTAAAGGTAAAGTGATCCCGTTACAGGCCCGCTGTGGCCCAGAGGGTGGGTAGAAGTATAGCTCTTCTCTTCCACGACCGCGGCACTAGAAGGGGGTGAGTGGTCAGCAGCACGCCCCGGCCCAACTTTACCCCCGGGAAAGACCCGGTACCCATTTTACAGGAGGCTGGGTGGGCCCCAGGGCCGGTCTGGACGGGCGGAAAATCTCGTACCCACCGGGATTCGATATGTTGTTCTATTGATTCTATTGAATTCATATTAATAAAGTCTGTATTACTTCTATGAAAAATTCATTAATTCAACTTATGTATAAAATTCAGTTCCTACCTAAAGGGTAATGCAGTTGTCGGTGAATTCGATATGCAGAAATAATGGCTGATTTTTTACCAATGTTATGGAATACATACATATATTGTGTGGGAAAAATGTAGAATGGTTAGTGTTAAAATCTCTAGGTATATTTACTGAACTTTGGGATCTGAAGATTTAAAGTGTAGATCTGGTAATTTAAAACACAGATTCAAGTCATACAGGGCTGCTGTAACGTGTTAAGTATATGTATGGAGTGTTTCAGTGGTTCATGCAGGTGGGCCTATGAGCTTCTGTGGATGTGTGTATATGGATATATGAAGTCAACTTTGGTCGTCGTAAAACATATATATATATATATATATATATATACATATAAAGAATGGTCACGGCAGAGAGCAATTCACGGTCAAAATAATGCATTTATAATTCGGCGCAGTTTTTAGTGAAAATTATAATGCTCAGTGAGGTCTAAATAACTGTCACTAATTAGTCATTTGACCTCGCCAGAAAGCGTGCTATTTCCTCCTTCTCTGCACAATTAGACAAATTTCTGAGTGAGGTTTTTGTGGCGTCATCACGCAAGCACATGCATATACAAACAGCTGAGTCTGCAGTATCGACGTACTATCATTTGAGCAAAAGTTTGCTATTTCTGACACGCAATCCGCATTGTTGAACACTTGCCAACATTACAGGTTTGCTTGACATTAGGAGTAACCTAAGGTGTGGGTAACTGGTGTGAAGAAACAGAGTATTGTTACTTTTACAGAAATGGTTCCCTTTAAGGCATGTTTAAATCTGGGTGAATATTTGGTCGTAAAGTAGAGGAAGGAGCAGGGGTTTGCAGCAAATTGTGTACCGCGATGCTTTAAAAGTAGTGATCCTACTGAAGCAAGCCGTGTTCTGGAATATGAATCAGTGTAGTCTGCTAGACACATGCCAAAGAGAGACGTACTGCTTCCTTTGTTAGAACAGATTATTGCGACAGCTGAGTCCTTTCGAAACGTCTGTACGTAACCACCAGACTGCACGGTGTTGCATGCTAAAAGACAGTGATCTTCAAAACCGACTGCCGGAGAAACTTCAAATCTCACACAGTACGCTGTGTCATGCCATATAATATTACTTTTCTATGACCAGGGGATGAAAGACGCGGAACTTATGGGAGAGATGAGAAATGCAAGGAGAATTTCAGGCAGACAACCACAAATGTAGAAGCCACTTTGAAGATGTAAGCAGGTGATTAGGTTCATCGCTATTTGTGAACGACAAAAATTACGTGATTGTTCATGGAACAATTTAATATCTGCTCCACTATTACCCCTTCGATGAGAATATTCGAAAGAAAAAAACAAGCCTGTTACTTTTGTGAGTATCACTTACCAGTTAAGTGCAGGAAACAATTGTCTCCTGATAGTCGTTCACCTTTTCAAGAAATCTCCCCCCCCCCCCCAGTATGCAAACCGAATGGTAATTGTCGCTCTCAAAATAACCCGGCGCTGGCCCTAGTCTAACTGAAGATTTATCCAGTTCATTTGTCCACACTTGACTTCTTTGAAATTCGTTTGATTTATTTACGGTCGCACTGATAAGCTCTGATCATATAGCACAGCAGAAAAGTTTTCCTCATTTCTAAAAAAGAGTGAGTCTTACATAAGTAAAGGTCAAGCTCACCCTAGAACAGGCCACGAAGGCCCAGAGGGACAGAATATGTTTAGCTCTAATTTTTCCTTAACCTCAGCGCTAGATGGGGTTGGGCGGTCAACGCCACGCCCCGGCCGCTTTACCCCCGAGAAAGACCCCGTATCCATTGTATAGGATATATGGTTAACGCCAGGGCCGGTCTGGACGGCTAAGAAAAATCTCACCCCCCAGCGGGATTCGATCCACGGACCGTCCAGCCCGTAGCGAATCGCTATACCAACTGCGCTATCCCGGCCCACAGCTGTCCGTGAATAATACCTTAAAATATTCGCGAAACAACGCGTCATGCTGTTAATACCAATAGCTACAACTTGATATTCCCCCTAATGTCCGTCGCTCCAAGGCTGTCTACTCACTCTCGGCCCTGTACTCTAGGTGATATACGTGCTTCGTGCAAAATATCAGTTACCGGTCCCACATTGTTTTGGTGATCACTTCTGATTCGTCCAGGAAAGTCCCGGGTTTGATTCTCGAACCGTTGGGCGTCTCTCCTACCTGAGGTTTACTTGGTTTTCCTTATTACTATACAAATATTGGAACAGTACGTACAGAGGAAAGTATGGACAGTGTGGTTTGGTTACTGGAAATAAACAATTGGTGACGTCACATTTACGCGAATGTCGCGTTACAGTTTCTTCACTTCCGGTGCCCAACCTTCCGTCCCTATACTGAGAAGCCAGTCTCCTTTCCTTACACATTTTTTTTTCACTCCGTTGTTCGCTCTCACGTATTATTAGACCCAGTATAAAGAATTCAGTTGAATGGAAGTCACTAAATAACAAGCAATCTGTCAGCAAATAAGGTAGAAGTTATAACTGAACAACAACAACCAAAGAGGATATTTTAGTTTACGAACCCACCAATAGACAAACAAAATCCATTAAGTGTTTTAAGAGATAAAACATTCTCTAGGACAGGTTTATCTTTTCAGTGCCCATTAATTTTGCTCATTTCATAAAATTTGAAGTGATTATTGTATTTCTATTAGAAAAGTGTCCGTTTCGAACATTCATAGACCCACAGCCTACCCTGATATTTCCTTATAAACCCTCATCCCTCATCATCCCCATCAACATACATCACTGACGTCCTACACATGACAGCCAACAGCATAAACCAAAGGCGCCGGCAATACCGTCCGCTAATAAAAGCGAGTCTCAACCAGCAGACGTGTGTGGAAAAATGGTGTGACATATTTCTTCCATTGAAGTTGAACGTTCTTTCGATACGTCTGGTTATCATCTCTCGCACAGACGACATGTGAAATTGCGTGCCACAACTAGCATCACGTGCCAGTGAAACTGCGTGTAGAATGTGCTGCCAGATTCAAGAACTTGCAGTTTAACTTTTCCTTCTGCACTCTGAAGTCTTCATTTTCCTTGTCGCATAGGGATGTGATAATGAGTAGACTTAATAGAATAATATATTAATATAGATGCGCTAATAATTATATTATTATATTATATTATTATATTAATAGAAATAAATGTACAGAAGACCAAACATTAGTTACGTGTCACCGAAAAAGAGGGCAGGAACCTACTGTAAAAATAACTAACGTGTGGCAAAATATAAATATTTGTGAATCATAGTAATTATCCAAATTATATTAAAGAATAAATTAAGGCTAAATTGTACACGGAGAACACTGCCGCCATTCAGTTCACATTATTTTTTTCCTCTGCTCTCCTTAACGTGTAATACATATTGGCTTCAACATATGTGGGCTTTCTTAATCGGTGAGCCGCAAAAATCTACTCGCTGATATTTCACTGCAAGCAAAACCGCGCCTACCGACGCCGGTGCCATTCACTCCGTCCCGGAGTCTTACCCTTGTGTGACATGCAAGCTACATAAAGTGCTGTCCCTTGTGTCATATAGTGACTTTACAGTGTACCGTTTATTGTTCAAATTTACTCTTTAACATAACAATATAAACAACCAACTAGATGCAACAATAACGGTTTTTATTAATAATCCCAATCATCTCAATATCACCGGTGCATTATACCACAAGCTGTAAACACAGTCTAGTGCTCTTGCGGCTGAGCGAAATCATCGCCCGAAACATGTTGAGCTGATTGGGATTAGTAATAAAAACCGTTACTGTTGCATCTAGTTGGTTGTTTATATTATTATGTCAGTGATGCACGGTTACACAAACATCAAATTTACTATTTAACAAATAAATAATACAAATACAAAAGTGGAAGGAATATCAACGTACAAATCAAAGATCTCTCTTTCTTCAGAAATGAGCAGACAGCAGATTTTAGCCTTGTATAGGTATTACGAAAGCGTGGAGGAAAGGACGGTGTTTTGTGGACGTATGAAATTTGATCTGCCACCAAGGGAAGGGCAGCTTTAAAAAACACACTGTTTAGAACGTTCGAACCTAAGAGACCGGAAGTAAGAGCAGCCTGGATTTTGTGAGTTTTACTCTTCTCCAAATAATATTAGGATCAAAAAGGTATATACGGCACAGTAGGCAAAAAAAAAAAAACAAAAAAAAAACGCAAAAGCGTAAATAACTTCAGCAGCCAAGTATAAATGGCACAGAACGTTTATATGTCTCTCCATTGGGAGAAGAAGAAAAATAAACTGATCTTAACCCTTTAAATGCGAAGTTAAATCCCATCTGCCATTTGCTGGCACTATTATGAGCTCACCAAACTCTCCACGTTAGCAGGATAAGGGTTAAAGATTAAAGTACGAGGATGTTTTGTTGATTCGTAAGTTACAGGAATGAGCCCAGGGATGGGCTCCTGTCTTTTGGTACGGAACATTCGTCTTTCGTAAAAGACAAGTAGATTCTTAGGCTGCTGTTGCATTGGAGGCCTATTCTTGCGACTTTTCACTGTGACGACTTCGATGGATATCGGTCATAGTCGCGTTAGCAGATGAAGCAGGTTAAAACTTCCATGCGCTGTTACAGTAGATACGACCTGCTTTTGCGACGTCTAACGACTCTTCAGACTAGTCTGGCGGAATTAGATCTGTTTGGTTTTCAGTACAGTCTTTCGTTCCTATTTTTGAAATGGTTGAGGAGAAACTGTTCAACTGCGTTCAGTAAATGAGACCGTATTGGGATTTGCCTATTAAATTATACCACAAGAATGATGTTTCACAAAATTATAGACTGCAAAAAAGACCGGAGCTGAATGTGAGAGTTGAGTAACAATTTTTATACAGTACGATTTTCCTTTAACATATCTCGTTTCATAACTTTGGTTTACCCAGTATTCTGTGCCTCAATCCATGGGAAACATCTCAAAACAGTTATTTAAAAACAACTGTTGTCATAGATCCCGACTTCGAGAATAAATAAAGCCAGACGTAGCCGTCCTCCGCGGCGTAGCCACAACGATACTTCGTCTCGTATCGCGCGAAATCCTCTGACTAGGATCCGCTCTAACCGCAGTCTACTACTAGAAGTACTAGGAGCATATCAGGAAGCACTTTGCTTCCTGGAGTTCTCAACGTTTTAAAATACCGCCTGATAGCACGAAACGGTACAACAGTAAAACTGTACAACAGTAAAACGGTACAACAGTAAAACTGTACAACAGTAAAACGGTACAACAGTAAAACGGTACAACAGTAAAACGGTACAACAGTAAAACGGTACAA
>Ga0123354_10008736_pt1 | contig 15443 bp, 9 predicted proteins | sample TergutLab28metaG_2_FD_97872 | JGI IMG/M metagenome (GOLD analysis project Ga0123354, IMG submission 97872) | Labiotermes labralis P4 segment gut microbial communities from Petit-Saut dam, French Guiana - Lab288 P4 | ecosystem: Host-associated > Arthropoda: Insects > Digestive system > Gut ...
ACTTGAACCTGCGACCTTCGGGTTATGAGCCCGACGAGCTGCCAACTGCTCCACCCCGCGTCCGTTTGGAGGCGCGCATTATCCAGACACTTCCTGGATTGGTCAAGGGGGAAAGGCCGAAAAGGGTTCGAGAAAATTTTTGTACTCGGCCAATAAGTACCCCCCGGGGCGGCACGGCTAGCCGGCCGCGTCTTCCTGGTCTTCGGCCTGCGCTACCCGGCTGGCCGGAAAGCGGGCGGTGAAGCAACTGCCCTGGCCGAGCTTGCTGCTGATGTCGAGCTGCGCCTGATGGCGGTTCAGCGAATGCTTGACGATGGCCAAGCCCAGCCCGGTACCGCCGACGTCGCGCGAGCGGCCGCGGTCGACGCGGTAGAAACGCTCGGTCAGCCGCGGGATGTGCTTGGCGTCGATGCCGATGCCGGTATCGCGGACGGCGAATTCGGCGCCCTGCGGCGAGACTTTCCACGACAGCGTGACGACGCCGCCGGCCGGGGTGTAGCGCACGGCGTTGCCGACCAGATTGGCGAAGGCGCTGACCAGTTCCGGCTCGTAGCCGCACAGATCGCCCTGCCCTGCGCACTCGACGACGATCCGGTGGCGGCCGTCGGAGAGCGCCTCGGCGTCGCGCTTGAGCTTGTCGAGCAGGCGCGCCATGTTGACCCGATCGCTTTCCGGCGGCGGCGCCGACTCGATGGACGACAGGGTCAGCAAATCCTGAATGATCGACTGCATGCGCTTCGCTTGCTCGGCCATCAGCGCCAGGTAGCGCAGGCGCTCGGCAGCGTCGAAGTCGATTTCCTGCAAGGTTTCGAGAAAGCCGGCCAGCACCGTCAGCGGCGTGCGCAGTTCGTGCGAGACATTGGCGACGAAATCGCGGCGCATCCGATCAAGCTTGTCGGCCTGCGTCACGTCCTTGACATGCACCAGCCAACTGTCCTCGGCGTAGGCAATAATGGAGAGCGACAACAGGCGCTCGAAATTGCGTTCCAGACGCAGGGTCAGCGGCCCGCTGAAATCGCCCCGGGCGAGGTAGTCGCTCAATTCCGGCGGGCGGACGATATTGGTCAGCGTCAGGCCGCTATCGCTAGCGGCGTCGATGCCAAATTGGCGCTCGGCGGTCTTGTTGCAGAACTGGATGCGGAACTGACCGTCGAGCAGCACGACGCCGTCGTTCATCACATGCACGGCGGCGATCATCCGGGCGATGTCGCGCTCGCGCCTGGCGATCCTGCCGCACAATTCCTTCTCGTGGCCGTACAGGCGGCGGAAGATGACGTCCCACTCGCCAGCGCCTTGTAGTTGGCTGTCGAGCGCCGGCTGCCGCGACCAGCGTTCGAGACGGGAGAAATCACGCTGGTGGCGGACCAGTTGCAAGCCAAGAACGAGGGCGATGGCGAACAGGCAGCCGCCGAGCCACGGCGCCGCGACGTAGCCGAGTGGCGCCGCCAGCAGCGCCAGCAGCAGGAACCAGCCGAGGGTGGCGCGCATTTAGTGTGCTGCCCCGTAAGTAGCCGCACACAATGAAATTGATGGATTCGCGCTCGGGGCAAGGCGCAAACCGCAGCGATAGCAGGCACTATCGCGAGGATTTGCAACGCCGCCCTGGGCGCGCAGGCGCAATTTCATGTGCGGATATTTGCGGGGCAACACACTAAGCTCCGCAAAAGCGGTAGCCGGCGCCGCGCACGGTTTCGATGCGCTCGTGCTGGCCGCTCTTTTCCAGCGCCGCGCGCAGGCGGCGGATATGCACATCCACCGTGCGCTCCTCGATGAAGACGTGGTCGCCCCACACTTCGTCGAGCAACTGGGCGCGGCTATAGACGCGCTCGGCGTGGGTCATGAAGAAGAACAGCAGGCGGAATTCGGTTGGCCCCAGTTCGACCGGCTGGCCGCCGGCCAGTACCCGGTGGGTGGCCGGATTGAGCGTCAGGCCGGCGATCTCGATCGCCTCGCCGGCCAGATGCGGGGCGCGGCGACGCAGCACGGCGCGCACGCGGGCGACCAGTTCCTTCGGCGAGAAGGGTTTGGTCACATAGTCGTCGGCGCCGGCTTCCAGCCCCTCTACCTTGTCTTCTTCGTGGACGCGGGCGGTGAGCATGATGATCGGCAATTCGCGGCTGCGTTCCTCGGCGCGGATCTTCCTGGCCAGCGCCACGCCGGACTGCCCCGGCAGCATCCAGTCGAGCACGACCAGATCGGGCAGGGCGGCGCGGATGGACGCCTCGGCCTCCTCGGCGCTGGCCGCGCGGGCGACCAGGAACCCGGCATGCTTGAGGTTGATGGCCACCAGTTCGAGGATGGCAGGCTCGTCCTCGACGACCAGAATGGTCGGTGTCACGGGGCCGTCTCCTTGATGGAGCGCGCGTAGCGGATGTCGCGCCCTTCGACGATATAGATCACCTGCTCCGAAACGTTTTTCGCGTGATCGCCGATGCGCTCGATGGCGCGGGCGATGGTGATGATGTCGATGGCGGTGGTGATGGTGCGCGGATCTTCCATCATGTGCGTGATCAACTGGCGGATGATGGACTTGAATTCGACATCAATCTCGTCGTCGAGGGCGATGACCTGCCGGGCCGCCGCCGTGTCGAGCCGGGCGAAGGCGTCGAGCGCCTGGCGCACCAGATTCAGCGCCGCCTCGGCGAGGTGCCGGATACCAACGCCGAATTGCCCCGGCGGGTGGCCGTTGCCGTGGATACGGCGAACGCCCTTGGCAATTTTCTTGGCCAGATCGCCGGAGCGTTCGAGATCGGTGACGATCTTGCCGATGCCCAGCACCAGACGCAGATCGGAAGCGGTCGGCTGGCGCTTGGCGATGACATGGGCGCAGTCGTCGTCGATGGATTTCTCCAATTCGTTGATCCGCCGGTCGCCGTCGACAATGGCCTTGATGCCGCCCACCTCGCCGTTGGCATAGGCGTCGATGGCGGCCAGAACCTGGGTTTCGACCAGGCCGCCCATTTGCAGGACATGCGTGCGCAGGCGGGAAAGTTCCTCGTCGAACTGACTGGATACGTGATGTTGCGATTCCTGCATCGTCTTCTCCTCAGCCCATGCGGCCGGTAATGTAATCCTCGGTCCGCTTGTCGTTCGGCTTGATGAAAATCTCGTCGGTCTTGCCGAACTCGATCATCTCGCCGAGATACATATAGGCGGTGTAGTCCGAAACGCGCGCCGCCTGCTGCATGTTGTGGGTCACGATGAGGATGGTGACGCGCTTTTTCAATTCGTGCACCAGTTCCTCGATGGCGCCGGTGGCGATGGGATCGAGCGCCGAGGTCGGCTCGTCGAACAAGAGCAGTTCGGGATCGGTGGCCAGGGCGCGGGCGATGCACAGACGCTGCTGCTGGCCGCCGGAAAGATTGGGCGCCAGATCTTGCAAGCGATCCTTGACCTCGTTCCAGATGGCTGCGTCGCGCAATGCCTGCTCGACCTTGTCGTCGAGCACGCGCCGGTTGCGCTCGCCGCGCACGCGCAGGCCGTAGGCGACGTTCTCGTAAATACTCTTGGGGAAGGGATTGGGCTTCTGGAAAACCATGCCGATGCGCATCCGCACTTCGATGGGATCGACATCCGGCGACAGCAGATTGGTATTGTCGGGGAAAAAGCGGATTTCACCCTCGTAGCGATTGCCCGGATAAAGGTCGTGCATGCGGTTGAAGCTGCGCAGATAGGTCGACTTGCCGCAGCCGGAAGGGCCGATCAGCGCCGTCACCTTCTTGTCGTGAATCGGCATATTGATATTTTTCAGCGCCTGGACTTCGCCGTAAAAGAAGCTGAGTGAGCGGGCCTCGGCTTTCAGGGCCGCTTGGTCGTTGGTTGGCATAGCGTGATTCATTCCTGGATTCCTTACCACTTGATGTTTTTGCGCATGCGATAGCGCAGCCAGATAGCCAGGCCGTTCATCGCCAGCACCATGCCCATGAGCACGAAGCCGGCGGCCGCCGCATTGACCTCGAAAGCCGGATCTGGGCGGGAGGTCCAGTTGAAAATCTGGATGGGCATGACCGTGAATGGCGACATCACCCAGTCGAACAGCCCGGCCGTCGCGCCCTCGGCGCCGGTGGCGGCGAAGGGCAGCGGCGGCAGGAAGGCGATGAAGGTCAGCGCGCCGATGGTGATAATCGGCGCCGTCTCGCCGATGGCGCGCGCCAGACCGATGATGACGCCGGTCAGGATGCCGGGCATGGCATAGGGCACGATGTGGTAGCGGCAAGTCTGCCAGCGGGTGGCGCCGACCGCCATCGAACCTTCGCGGATCATCGCCGGAATGGCGCGGATCGCCTCGCGGGTGGCGACGATAACGATGGGCAGGATGAGGAGCGCCAGCGTCAAGCCAGCCGACAGGATGCTCTGGCCGAAGCCGAAGGCATAAACGAAGATGCCGAGCGCCAGGAGGCCATAGACGATGGACGGCACCGCCGCGAGGTTGGTGATATTGATCTCGATGATGTCGGTGACCCAGTTGCGCCGGGCGTATTCCTCCAGATAAATGCCGGCGGCGACGCCGAGCGGCACGGCGGCGAAGGCGGTGACCAGCATCACCAGCAGGCTGCCGACCCAGGCCGCGAGGATGCCCGCCTGCCCCGCCCGGCGCGAGGCGAACTGGGTGAAGAAATCGAGATTCAGACGCGACAGGCCGCGCAGCAGCATGTCGCCGACGAGCAGAAAGATGACCAGCAGACCAAGCGCCAGACAGCAGATGCCTATCGCCTGGAAGGCGGTGTCCTTGAGCTTGCCACGGGCGATCAGGGCGCGGATTTGTTCGGAATTCGGAGCATTCATCTCAGAAACTCTCCTGAAAACTGCCACCCTCTCCCCAACCCCCTCCCATCAAGGGAGAGGGAGCAGATTTGTGAAAATCCGTGTCGGGTTGAGCATGATTTCCCCTCCCCCCTCGCGGGGGTGGGGCTGGGGGAGAGGGGGAGGTGGAAAGGGAGACGACGGCTGGTTCGTCCATCGCGCTTGCATACGCAACGCATCCTCTGTAAAGACAGGCTTGAAACCTGCCTCAACCTCCCCCTCTCCCCGGCCCTCCCCCGCGAGGGGGGAGGGAGAGCACAAGCAACCCGCCTTGTCACCATATTGCGTTTCACTGGATCGGTTCCTGGGTAGGGAGAGGCAAGCGTAGGCGATGGGTGGCGAGGCTGCACACACTCACTGTGATCGAGATTGGTTGTCATTTAGTAAGCCTCGCGGAAGCGGCGGCGCAGCCATTGGCCGAGAATGTTGAAAAGCAGCGTGATGAGCAGCAAGGTCAGGCCGGCGGCAAAAATGGTCTGGTAGCCGATCGAGCCGTGCGGCAGGTCGCCCAGCGCCACCTGAACGATGTAGGAGGTAATGGTCGCCGCCGGTTCCATCGGGTTCCAGGTCAGGTTTGGCTGCATGCCGGCGGCCACCGCCAGGATCATCGTTTCGCCGACGGCGCGGGAAATGCCCAGGATGCAGGCAGCGGCCAGACCGGAAACGGCGGCCGGCACGACGACATGAAGGGCGGTGTGAAGACGGGTCGCGCCCATCGCGTAGGAACCTTCGCGCAGGCTCATCGGCACGGCGCGCATGGCGTCCTCGGAGAGCGAGGCGATATAGGGCACGATCATGATGCCCATCACCAGACCGGCGGAAAGCAGGGAGAAGCCCGGCAGCCCCGGCAATATTTTCTGTAGCAGCGGCGTGACGATAAGCAGGGCGAAATAACCGAAAACGATGGTCGGAATACCGCCGAGCAGTTCCAGCACCGGCTTGGCCACTTCCCGCACCCTGGCGCCAGCGAATTCCGACAGGTAGATGGCGATCACCATGCCCATTGGAATAGCCACCGCCAGCGCCACGGCGGACGACACCAGGGTACCGGAAACGAGCACGATGATCCCGTAGTGGGCATCGTCGAACAGCGGCGTCCACTGGGTCGAGGTCAGGAAATCGACGATGCTGACGTGCTGGAAGAACTGGATGGATTCCGAAAGCAGCACATAGACGATGCCGATCGTGGTCAGCACCGAGACGGCGGCGGCGGCAAAGAGCAGGAACTCGATCAGGCGCTCGCTGAGATGGCGGTGAACGTTCTTGGCCAGGCGCGCGCTGACTTGGTGCGGCGCCTCGGGGGTTAGGGCAATGGCTTTGTTCATGGGTGAAATGGCTGGCGCAAGGCGGGCCGCGGCGGCCCGCCGTCGCGCTTTACATATTGGCCTCGCGCTTCATGATTTCCTCGACCGTGATGCCGATTTCGTTCTTGCCGCCAAACACGCTGCCCACCTTCTTTTTCCGGGCATGCTCGACGTTACCCTCGTAGATCGCCTGCGGCAATGGCACATACTTCACTTCGCGCACCAGGCTATCGGCATTTTTCATGTAGAACTCGACGAACTCGCGGATTTCCGGCCGTTCCAGCGACTTCAGCTTGACATAGACGAAGATCGGACGCGACAGCGGCTGATAGGAGGCATTCTCGACATTGGCGCCGGACGGCTCGACCGCCTTGCCGGTTTTCGGATTGACGACCGGCAGTCCCTTCAGGCGGCTCATGTTCTCGGCGTAGTAGGCATAGCCGAAATAGCCGATGGCGTTGACATCGCGCGACACGCCCTGAACCAGCACATTGTCGTCCTCGGAAGCGGTGTAGTCGCCGCGAGAGGATTTAGCCTTGCCGACGACGGCCTCGGTGAAATATTCAAAGGTGCCGGAATCGGCGCCAGCGCCGAAAAGTTTGACCGGCGCGTCGGGCCAGGCCGGATTGACCTGATTCCAACGGGTGATCTTGCCCTGGGCAGCCGGCTCCCACAGCTTCTTCAATTCCTCGATGGTGATTTGCTTGAGGAAAGTATTTTTCGGATTGATGACCACGGTCAGCGCATCGTAGGCGATGGGCATTTCGATGTACTCGATGCCGGCGGCCTGGCAATCCTCCATCTCCTTGGTGGTGATCGGACGCGAGGCGTTGGAAATATCGGTTTCGTCGCGGCAGAACTTCTTGAAACCGCCGCCGGTGCCGGAAATGCCGACCGTCACCTTGATGGCATTCTTTTTGGCTTTCTGGAATTCCTCGGCCACGGCTTCGGTGATCGGATACACCGTCGACGAACCGTCGATCTTGACAACCTGGGCCTGCGCCGTCGCCGCGCCGAACAGGGCGAGGCCGGCGGCAAGGGCGGAAACGAGTTGGGATGACTTAAACACGATTGACTCCTGCTAGGGTGAAGAAGGCAGGAGGCAGAGTAACCGGGCTTTGTTACAGGCGAATGACAGGCCGCCCTCAAGAAACGCTTTGCAACTGGCTGATCTGAAATGAATCTTAAAGCAAGCCCTCTTTCACTCATCACCCTCCGGCAGCGGCTTCGCCAAACGGCGCGGCAGGAGGAAACTGCGCGGTTCGGTGCGGAAGCGCCGGCCGAGGGCGCGCAGCAGCAATCCCCAGTGGGCGAAGCGGATGCCACGGGCGCCCAGGGCCGTGCGCAGCGCCAGGGCGAAGCTGACCAGAAGGTTGGTCAGGCCGATGGCGGCGATGCCGAGCGCGGCCCACAACACGGTGTATAGCGGCAGGCTGAACTGGAAGCCGTGCAGCGCGTAGCCGAGGTTGGCGCTGGCGAAGGCGATGTGGCGGATATCCAGCGGCAGGCCGAGGATGGTGCCGATGACGCCGGTCGAGCCGAGCATGCAGCCGAACAGGAAGTTGCCCATGATGCCGCCGAGATGATTCTCGATGTAGCTGCCGACGCGCTCTGCCCGGTTTTGCCCGAAGATACGCCGCAGCCAGCCGATGCGGCCGATGCGCCGGCCGATGTCGGCGTAGGCGGCGCTGTTGTCGAAATAGCCGGAAATGAGGCCGGAGAGAAAGAGGTAGAAGCCGGCGATGGCGGCGTGCGGAATGGCCCAACTCAGGGGATCGAGTTCGGCCAGCAGATGCGCGCCTTTTTCCAGCGGAATGGGCAGGTCGCCGCAGAGCCAGACGAAGCCGAAGGCGACGGCAATGGCCACCGGCAGCGCCAGCATCACGTTGCCGGCGATGGCCGCCAACTGGCTGCGGGATACCGCGGCGACGACATCGACGACGCGCTCCAGGTCGGCGGCGCGGGTCGGCTTGACGTCGCCGAGCAGGCTTGCCAGCGTTTGCGCCGTCATTGCCGGCTGCTTGGTGGCGACGGTCATGCCGAGGAGGAAGATGGCGACGAAACCCAGGCCATAGATCATGCTGAACAGGAAGGCCTCGACAAACAAGGGGGCATTCAGATTGCCGGCGAAAATCTTGAGCAGCGCCATGATGGCAATGAGCGCGCCGGCGCCGCCCGCCGACAGCCACATCTGGCGGTAGTCGGCGGGCGTGTCGCAGATGTAGTGCTCGCCCGAGCGGGCGGCGTTTTCGGTGACGCGCACGGCGAGCAAACGCGACAACTGCGCCATGTAGAAACTCAGGCTGTTGCGCCGGTTTTCGGCGACGAAGGCGGCGTGAGCGAAATCCGCCCAGCCCCCGATGGCCTCGTGACGGCTTTCGGCGTCGCGGTCGCCGGCAAGGATGGCGACCACTTCGCGCAGGCGTTCCAGGCTCTGCTCGCTGCGCGTCAGCACATAAGACAGGTGCAGGCTGGTGCCGACGCTCAGCGCGCGCCGCCGGATGCGTTGCAGAGCCTTGCCGCACTGGTCGGCGATGACCAGCAACTGGCTGCCGTTGTCGGCCAGCCGCGCCGGTTCGTCGAGGGCGCGGCGGAAGGCGGCGGCGAATTCCAGCGCCTCCGCCGACAGCGCGATGAAGCAGGGCGCGTGTTCATCGAAATCGGGCGCGGCGCGCATCAGCTCGCTCTCGACGCCGAGGCCGCTGACGCGATGGGCGAGCAGCAGCACAGCGTCGAGCATCTGTTCCTGGATGCCGCGCCAGTCAATGTCCCGCATCTCCCCGGGCGGCGCGATGATGCCCCACAGCCGCTGGCTCTGCTCGGCGCTGGCCGCTTCCAGCCAGTGCCAGTCATCGGGGCGGTCGAAGATGACGTGCAGGCAATCCTTCAAGCGCCGCTCGTCGGGCGCCTCCGGCAGCAGGTGATGGCCGATGATGCGCCACCACTCGGAAAAAAAGCCGGTGCCGGGCAGGATGCCGCTGTCGGTGAAGAAGGTAACCAGCCGCCGGGTCGCCATGAAATGCACGACATGGTGGCGAAAGGCGAGACGCAGCGCGGCGTCGCCTTCGAGGCGGTCGAGCATGATCGCGTAGCCTTGCTCGCCGCCCTCATCATCGTCGTGGCGCGGACGAATGGCCGCGACCAGCCGGCACAGCAGCGTCAGCGTATCCGCATCTGCCGCGCGAAATGCCTCCAGCGCGGCGACGACCGCTTCTTCGGCGGATGGACGGCGGCGGAACAGGTAACGCAGGCGGGTAAAAATGTTTCTCATGGTGATTCTGCAAGCGGGTGATTCGGCCGCAATGATAAATGACCCCGCCGCCGCTCGACCTTGTTGATTTCGTGACATGACAAAAGCAATCGCGCGGCGTACTGCCGGCCGCAGGGCAAGCGCATGAATGCTGACGCCATAAAAACCACCCCTCCCCGGCCCTCCCCTCCGGGCTGCGCCCGCAAGGGAGGGGGCCAAGCTTGTAGCGCGCGCCGGTTTTCTCCCTCCCTTGCGAAGCAGGGGAGGGTCGGGGAGGGGTTGTCGGCCACGGCAACGGCATCCATGCGATGGCCCTGTGCCGGCCCGCCGCCAGCCGGCGCGATGCGGCGGGGGGTGGCATACTGGCGGCTTTCCCATTCGCCGCCATGGGCGGATCGCGCGCCGCTGCCGGTCAGCCCATCCTGAATCGACACATGCCCGACACCCTTCATCTCTGCGCCACGGCGCGGCTGGCGCAGACCTTGCGCGGCGTTCCGGCCCAAGATCCGGCCTGGCGCACGCCGTGGGCGCTGACCCTCGGCCAGTGGTTCGCCGTCCTGGCCGAGGAAGCCGCGCTGAGCGGGCTGGCCGAGTTGCCGGCGGCGCTCGATCCATTCGCCGAGAGCCTGTTGTGGGAAGAAGTCGTCGCTGCCTCGTTGGCGGGTGGCGCGGCGCTATTCGACGTGGCCGGCATGGCGGCGGCGGCGGCCGAAGCGCACGCGCTGACACGGGTGTGGAACCTGCGCCCGGCGATCGGCCCGGTGTCCGACGAGGCGCGGCTGTTCACCGGCTGGCAGGCGGAATTCGAGCGGCGTTGCCGCAAGGCCGGCTGGATCGACGCCGCCGGCCTGCATCGTCGCCTGATCGGGCTGCTTACCGCCGGCCATTGCGCGCTGCCGGCGCGCGTCGAATTGCGCGGCTTCGACCGCCGCACGCCGCTTGAGGATGATTTGCTGGCGGCCCTGACCGGGCGCGGCGTCGATGTCGTCGCCGAGCCGCCCGCTGCTGCGTCAGCCAGCGCGCCCGACCGTCTGGCCTGCGCCGATGCCGCCGCCGAATGCGCCGCCGCTGTGGCCTGGGCGGAACGCCATCTGGCAGCCAATCCCGCCTGCCGGCTGGGCATCGTCGCCCCCGATCTGGCCGCCGTGCGCGAGCGGCTGGAATTCCTGCTCGACGACCGCCTGCACCCGGCGGCGATCCGCCCCGACGCCGCCGAGTCGCCGCGCTGCTTCAATTTCTCGCTCGGTCGGCCACTGGCCGAGCAGCCGCTGGTGCATAGCGCCCTGCAATTGCTGCAACTTGGCGGCAGCCGGGCCAAGGTCGAGCAGGCGCGGCTGTCGGCGCTGCTGCTGGCCGGCGGCTGGTCGGCGGCGGTAAGCGAGGCCGATGGCCGGGCGCTGCTCGATCTCGCCATGCGCCGCGAATTGCCCTGGTTCACCAGCCTGCCGGCGCTGCTGCGGCTGGCCGGGCGTCTGGCCGGCGACGGGCAAGCATCCTGTCCGCGCAGCGTGGCGGCGCTGGCGGCCTTGGCCGAGGCGCTGGGCAAGGCGCCGAAAAAGCAGCGTCCGGGGCAGTGGGCCGGGCTTTTCCGCGCGGCTTTGCAGGCCGCCGGCTGGCCGGGGGAGCGGCCTTTGTCGAGCCACGAATTCCAGGCCCGCCGCGCCTTTGATGAAGTGCTTGATGCCTTCGCCCGGCTCGATCCGCTGCTCGGCGCGCTGAGTAGTGGCGAGGCGGCGGGCCGCTTGGCGCAACTGTGCCGGCGGCGCGTCTTTCAGCCGGAAACGCGCGGCCGGCCGGCCTTGCAGGTGCTCGGCACGCTCGAAAGCGCCGGTCTGGAATTCGACGCGCTGTGGGTGATGGGCATGAACGACAACCGCTGGCCGCCGCCGCCACGCCCCAATCCGCTGCTGCCGGTGGAAGCGCAGCGCGCCGCCGGCAGCGCCCGGGCCAGCGCCGAGGTCGAACTGGATTTCGCCCGCCGCGTGCACCGCCGTTTGCTTTCTTCCGCGCCGGAGATTGTGTTTTCGTGGGCCAAGGCCGACGGCGACCGGGTGCTGCGGGTGAGTCCGTTGGTTGGGGAGGGGGCTGAGTTTTCGCCGCGCACGTCGCAAAAAATCACCGACGCTCCCCTCCCCCCTCGCGGGGGAGGGGCCGGGGGAGAGGGGGAGGCGGCAAGAGAGACGGCGGTTGGTTCGCCTATTGCGCTTGCATACGCCGCAGAGGGAGGTGTAACGGGGAACGCATCTTTCTTCGCTGAACCTCCCCCTCTCCCCAACCCCTCCCCCGCGAGGGGGGAGGGGCTAACCGTCGCCGCCCGCCTTGCCGCCGAAGCCGGGCGTTTTGAGCGGCTGGACGATGCCATCGCCCCGCCGGTGGCGGCGGGGGAGAAGGTTTCCGGCGGCAGTGCCTTGCTGCGCGCCCAGGCCATTTGCCCGGCCTGGGCCTTTTATCAGTACCGCCTTGGCGCCGTGGCGATGGAGGCGCCGGTTGAGGGGCTGAATTCGGCGGATCGCGGCACCTTGGTGCATGGGGCGCTGGAACTGTTCTGGAAGCAGACGCGGGATTCGGCGGCGCTCGCCGCGCTGGGCGAAGCCGCCTTGAGCGAACGCATCGCCGCTGTCGTCGATGCAGCCATCGGCCACTTCGAGCAGGAAAAGCGGCTGACCCTGCCGGCCCGCTTCCGCCAACTGGAAGCGTTGCGTCTGCAAAAACTGCTGGCCGTCTGGCTGGCGCTGGAAGCGCGGCGGCCGGTGGCTTTCGCGGTCGCCGTGTGCGAGGAGAAGGTGGAGGTGGATATCGAGGGCATCCGCGTGAGCGTGGTGGTCGACCGTATCGACCGGCTCGACGATGGCCGCCAGTTGATTCTCGATTACAAGACCGGCGCCGCCATCGACATCAAAAACTGGGCCGGCCAGCGCCTGACCGAGCCGCAACTGCCGCTCTACGCGGCCCTGGTCAATGACGAGGTGGCTGCCGTCGCCTTTGCCAAGGTGCTGATCGACAAACCGGCCTTCGCCGGCATCGCCGACGAGCGCGATCTGCTGCCCGGCGTTCAGGGCATCGGCGACGGGCGTCAGAAAATTTTCGACGCGGCGGATTTCCCCGACTGGATCGCCGTCGTCACCCACTGGCGCGAGCGCCTGCACGCGATTGCCCGCGAAGTCCGTGAAGGGCGGGCGGGCGTCGTTTTCGCCGAGGAAAAGGATTTGCAATATTGCGACGCGCTGCCGCTTCTGCGCCTGCCGGAACGTCGTCGGCTGTTGGCTGAATCATGAACAGCGTCGACCATCTGCAAGAAGACGCCGCCGCCCGCCAGCGGGCGCTGGATCTCGCCTCTTTCATCGTCGAAGCCCCCGCCGGCGCGGGCAAGACCGAATTGCTGACGCAACGCTATCTGCGTCTGCTGGCGGCGGTCGAGCAGCCGGAAGAGGTGTTGGCGCTTACTTTCACCAACAAGGCGGCCGCCGAGATGCGCGACCGCATTCTCGGCAGTCTCGAAATGGCCGCCGCCGGTGTCGAACCCAGCTTACCGCACAAGCGGCAGACCTTCGTTCTGGCGAGCCGGGCGCTGGCCCGGGACACGGCGCGCGGCTGGCATCTGCTGGCCCATCCGGGACGGCTACGCATCACGACGCTCGATGCGCTGTGCGCCAGTCTGGCGCGGCAAATGCCTTATTTGAGCCGCTTCGGCGGCCAGCCGGCGGTTGCCGACGATGCCGGGGCGCACTACGCCAGCGCCGCCCGCTGCACGCTGGCCATGGTCGAGGGCGGCGATGCCGACGCGGAAACCGTCGCCGCCGCGTTGGCCTTCATGGACAACCACGCCGGCCGTCTGGAAAGCCTGCTGGTCGCCATGCTGGGCCGCCGCGACCAGTGGTTGCAGCACACCGGGCGGCTCGCTAGCGAGGAACTGCGAGCCGAGGTCGAGGCCGGCTTCCAGGCGCTGGTCGAGCGCGATCTGGCGGCGGTCGGCGAATTGCTCGACAGCCGCTGGCAGGAAAGGCTGATGCCGCTGGCTCGTTTCGCTGCCGCCCACGCGCCGGATGAGCGGCTGGCCGCGCTGCATGATTGGACAATGCCGCTCCCCGCCGAGGCCGCCGACCTGCCGCGCTGGCAGGCGCTTGCCGACCTGTTGCTGACCCTCGACGGGAATTTGCGCAAGGTCCTGGACAAGCGGGTCGGCTTTCCCGCCGGCAAGGAATTCGCCGCGCAAAAAGAAGCGATGGCCGAGATACTGGCCGATCTGGCCGCGCTGCCCGGCATCGAAGCGCGCCTCGCCGTGCTCGGCCAACTGCCGCAGCCGCGCCTGAGCGACGAGGAATGGGCCACCGTCGAGCATTTCGCCCGCCTGCTGCGGCTGGCCGCCGCCCAGTTGTGGCTGGTTTTTCAGGAAGCCGGCGAGGTCGATTTCATCGAAATCGCCGCCCGCGCCAAGCTGGCGCTCGGCGATGAAGAAGCGCCGACCGATCTGGCGCAGGCGCTGGATTACCGCATCCGCCACCTGCTGGTGGACGAATTCCAGGACACCAGCCCGAGTCAGGTCAAGCTCATCGCCAGCCTGACGCGCGGCTGGATGCCGGACGACGGGCGCACCCTGTTCGTCGTCGGCGACCCGATGCAGTCCATCTACCGCTTCCGCAAGGCCGATGTCGGGCTGTTCCTGCGCGTGCGCGCGGGCGGCATCGGCGACATCCGCCTCGAACACCTGCGCCTGTTCCGCAACAACCGCTCCTGCCCGGCCATCGTCGATTGGGTCAATGCCGTTTTCCCGGCCATTTTCCCCGCCGCCGACGCGCCGGAAACCGGCGCCGTCCGCTACGCCCCGGCGACGGCGACGCGCCCGGAAGAAGCCGGCAGCGGAGCCTTCATCCACGCCCTGATTGCCGATGCCGACCCGGCCGCCGCCGAAGCCCGCCGGGTGCTGGACATCATCCGCGCCACGCGACTGAAAGCTCCGGACGAACGCATCGCCGTGCTCGTCCGCGCTCGCGGCCACCTCGACGCGCTGGTCGGAGAAATTCGCCGCAGCGCGCCGGAACTGGCCTTTCAGGCGGTCGATATCGAGGGTCTGGACGGCCGCCAGCATGTGCAGGATCTGCTCACCCTGTTCCGCGCCCTGCACCACCGCGCCGACCGCGTGCATTGGCTGGCCCTGCTGCGCGCCCCGTGGTGCGGCCTGACCATGGCCGATTTGCACGCCCTGGCCGGTGACGACCACCGCCGCCATACCATCTGGCAACTGATGCAGGACGAAGCGCGGCTCGATCGCCTCACGCCGGACGGCCAGACGCGCCTGCGCCATGTGCGCGACGCGCTGCGTCTGGTTTTCGCCCAGCGCGACCGGCAGCATCCCCGGCGCTGGCTGGAAGCCGCCTGGCTGCTGCTCGGCGGCCCGCGCTGTCTGGAAGCGCCAGCGGCGCTGGCCGATGTCGAGGCATTTTTCGCCCTGCTCGACCGGCTGGCGGCGGCTGGCAAACTCGACGCCGAAACGCTGGCCGCCCGCGCTGGCGAACTGTTCGCGCCGGCCGACCCGCACGGCGGCGCGGTACAGATGATGACCATCCACAAGGCCAAGGGCCTGGAATTCGACACCGTGATCCTCCTCGGCCTGCACCGCGATGTCGGCGGCAACGAAAGCAGCCTCTTGCTATGGGATGAAGTTGTCGCCCCCGCGGGCGGCGCCCGCCTGCTGGTGGCCCCGCTCAAGCCGCGCGGGGGGAGCGGCGAAGCGAGCGCTTACGACTATCTGCGCCGTCTGGAAAACGAGCGCGCCGCTCACGAGGACGAGCGCCTGCTCTACGTCGCCGCCACCCGCGCCATCCGCCGCCTGCATCTGGTCGGCGTCGCCGCCGCCGACGAGCGCAAGGAGGACGGCCTCAAGCCGCCGCCGGCTGGCAGTCTGCTGCGGCTGCTCTGGGCGGATGTTGCGCAGCCGGTGTTTGTTGAAGCGCTGGGTACCGATGCTCCCCTCCCCCCTCGCGCAGCCCTCTCTCCCGACCTCTCTCCCAGAGGGAGAGAGGCGGCAAGTGCCTCCCCTCTCCACAAGTGGAGAGGGGCAGGGGGTGAGGATCGAGGGGCCGGGGGAG
>Ga0123354_10008737_pt1 | contig 15443 bp, 7 predicted proteins | sample TergutLab28metaG_2_FD_97872 | JGI IMG/M metagenome (GOLD analysis project Ga0123354, IMG submission 97872) | Labiotermes labralis P4 segment gut microbial communities from Petit-Saut dam, French Guiana - Lab288 P4 | ecosystem: Host-associated > Arthropoda: Insects > Digestive system > Gut ...
CATTAAGGAGGCGAAGGTGCGCATTGGACTGTAGTGCCATCTAAGAAGAAGAAGAATAAGAGGAGGAAGGGAGAAGAAAAAGAAGAAGAAGAAGAAGAAGAAGAAGAAGAGGAGGAGGAATTACTAAGATTGTGTAGCGTCGAGTTTTAGAAAGATCAGTGAATAGTGAATTCGAAAGGATAAGAAAGTAAGCGATCTTATCCTTGTGGAATGCACTATCCCGGAATTTGTGTGGAAACACTGCGGAGAACCACATCACAACAAGAGTCACAACACCCGGTTCACATGCCGGTTTTTAAGCCAGGAGCTCCCGAGCTTGGAGCAGGAATGCCAGTCTTTCGACTGAAATACTGAGTTTTTTTGTGTGAGCAACACTTTGTATGCATTTTCGTGGCTCCATTGTGTGCCAGATGACTGTCACGTCTCTTCCCCCTTAATTTGATCGCCCTGATATATTTGGCAAAGAGGAGGTACAAGAAGTCACCTAAGCGCCCTATTCCCGAACATCCTCAATCTTTCTGCTCCCTCGGGGTGAAGAGACCAAGTTTCACGTCCACATAAGACAGTAGGACACTTCTGTTTGTTTAACTGGCGAAAGAATACTCGAATTTAACCTCCTATTAAGTCGGTATGTTTATAATTTTGCATTGTTACTGTCGTCCCCAAATGTACGCCAGCAGTAAAATATGGCTTCATTTTCATTCGAGTCTGCTATCGCAGGATCTGACTGCACGCTGCCCTGCCGTCCGAGTCTGCAGCCTCCAGCAGAGAAGTTGTCGCTATGATTAAATAGTTCATTTACTTTTCCCTCTGTTTAATAGTTGCTTGCATAAGTGACGCTGAAAGGTCACAATGAAGGAAAGTCTTACTTAATTATATTATGTTTTAGTTGGCGTGGTAATTCGTGTGTGTGTATTGAACCTTGACGTCATATAGATGTGTGAATGAAATGTTCATAGTATGGTTAACATGCAAGTTTCCCCTCGAAGTCAAGTAGCCGGAACGTGAACATGTCCGTCTGTGTAGATGTTAAAAGTGAGACTAAGTGTAGCTACCTGCATTCCCTCTCTCTTCTTCCGTGACTTTCGTGAAAACAGTGACAATTTTTCCCCCCACTTTATCTTTGCCAGTTTTGTTTTTAAGTGATGTGTCTCGTGAATTTGTCTGCTTTACTTGCTGACGCTCACGTAAGCAGGCGTCAAGCACTTGTCGTGAAAATGTGTCGAAGTGTTCATAATAAACATTTTTTTAAAACACTGGAACGCTGAGTTGTAGTCGTTTATTTTGTGGTAGTTCTTTAATGAGTCACCAGAATTTTTGGCGCTGAGCTTCTGCTGGTTGTCTGAGGACCCACGGCGTGCAGACCCTAGCTACCGGCGTTTTGTGGTCATATTGCACAGGATAGCGTTACTTCAGAAAACATTGTCTGCTATGTTTTCTTTTCTGTTTTGTATTGAAACCTTGGGAAATTGAACTTTGTTATTAATTAAATTTTATGAGATAGGATTCGCTATTTATCGAGCATAAAGTACTGATTGCGTGTTTTCTCGACTATAAGCGTTGTGTAGCATCGAATGTGTTGGCGATTGTGATTTAATAATTGTCGTGACCCCTTATGTGTTCCCAAACTATTTTCCGAAAGCTCGGGGTAGTCTGTTTCTCCAAAGTCGGCCACGGAGCCCATAGCCTAGTCCCTCAAAGGTCGTCTTTTATAAATGGAAACATTGAAGTGACAACTAATTGCTAGGATAATTACAGTCAATAACACGACAATGTATATCTAATTGATGTTTATTAGACGATGATAAAAACTACATGTTTCGGCCAACATTGGCCATCATCAGGTTTTTCATCCGAAAGAACTGTATGCTGTAACAGTGTTTATATAAAGTATGCAGCCGCGTATCGATGTTGAGATCTCATCATCGAGGACTTTGAGGTAAACATGGCATGTAGCCTGGGTGTGGAGCCGAGTGATGTGGGCAGTTAGCTAGTTTGGGGGGGGGGGTTGTAGGTTAGTGTCCAGTTTGTTCCCGTTGTAGATACCATTTCGGGTTACTTAGCGTAATGCCTCTCCTTCGTAGGTAACTGTCGTCGATGGGCTGTTTGCTTCGTGGGTTCTTAGTGTTCTTAGTTCTTTTGGGATGAAAAACTTGATGATGGCCAGTGTTGTCCGAAACATGTAGTTTTGTCATTTTCTAATAAAAATCAATTAGATATACATTGTTGTGTTATTAACTGCAATTACCCCACCAATTAGTTTCTACACACAATGGGGATGGCACATTTCAAAATTTCAAAATGGAAGTGACAAGTTCCACATGAAATACTATAGATACCTCTGGAGATTAAATACTTGATTTTAGGTTGGAAATCTATGGTTTTGGCCTATACATTTTTAAAAAACGGGCGAAAATTTGTGGACAGTTTCAACAGCGCCCGGATAGGGTCAACTGTTTTGAGCACGGCCATGAAATTCGGGTTTAATAAAAGGCAAGTAATTTCTTGACTCTGTGAATGACTGTGAGCTTTTCAGAAAGAACTGTCCATGATATGTGTACGCCCATTGTGAAAGTAATAGGCAGTTGTGCCTCTCAGCAGACTGTTCTATGCTTTCCATTGTGTCTTGGTTCTCTATGCTTTAAGTCGATGGAATGAGGCAGAAGTCGGATGGTAGGTCCATTGAGGATTGCTGTATGTACTGTATAGCTGTACTGCTGTACTTGCGAGACAATGTATTCCACTTGTTATTACGTTTAGATGGTCATATGTCGGAATTGAACTGATACGAAATGTTTATTTGATATGCAGGATCCGACCTTAACTTTTATGAAATGTAATTAAAATTTCCGTAAGCATCTTCTTCTCCCTTTTCACTTCACAGATATTCTTGTGTAATATTAATCCTTCATTATTTACATTGTGTGATTATTCCTCCTATTTCTTTCTTCTTTTCTCCTTTTTTGTTTTCTGCTATTTTTTCCTCGTTTTTTTTTTAAGTTGACTTTCATTCCCAGTACATGTGTCCCGTTTTTCTTTTGTTTTTGTATTTCTTTGTGTTTACACCTGCTTTGTTTTAATTATTATGACGGCGGGTTAAGTCTGCTTCTGTCAGTCAAGACGCGCCATAATGTATAAGATTTTTAATCAGGCCCTTTGTATTAAAATACCGTATTTCTGCACACGAAGTTCTGTCGTATGTACATTCACAGAATATATATATATATATATATATGACCTTCCTTCAGTAGGACCTACTGTAGAGCGAACAGTGGTGTTTTTGTTATATTGGGGTATTTAGGTGATGTGATGTAGTTCCATGGTGTTCCTTCTTGTGATTCGTGCGTCACAACAGCACATTTTTATCCTTTCACTGACGCCAGATTTTTTTTTCTTTCAGAATGACTTTATATAGTGTGTAAAGACAAAGGAACGCTGTTCGGCCATGATGGCAGTGACTTTGAATAAACTACACTTAAAGCTTTGTGCAAGTCGTTAGACTGTGTACAGTCGTGTACGAGTAACTGAGTTTAAGAATGGAGTAAGAGAGGTTTGTGAAGATGGTGATCAAAGTGTTGAGAAACTGTAGCATGTTCCTCTGGGACAAGAGTTTGGCGACAGTGACGCCTGCTGCAGCAGATGGAGGTCAGATGGAGACCGGCTGGGACACCCCTGATTGAACTATTTTATGCTGATGCCCTGACCTGACCTCTGCCTGCACTAACACTCTCTAACGCACACTCACCTCAATGGCCGTAACCTCAGAACTGCCTTGTCTCACCGCCAGCATTCTGCGTCTCATTATAGGTAAGTTTTGAGGTCTGACATTCAGTACTTGTTTAGCTTCCCTTTGGATATGTCAGGGCTGCTGTTGGCTGGTTCGTGTGCGAAACTTGGGGTTTCATAAGGAGGAGGGCTTGGAAGAGCAGAACGACTGCCTGCTGTGTCTGTGCTTTCGGTAGTCAAGTTTCGCGCAGTTAATTAACACAACAACAGAGAAGGCGTATCAAATCCATTACCGTTGCACCCTGATTTGTTTTTGTGCCTGTTCGCGGAAGTCGCGAAAAGCACCAATTAGCTTTGTCTTGTTTTTCTGTCCTGTCCGTCTGTCCGCGTGTATCGACTGAGCTCCCTCTGGACTTAGTTTCGTGAAATTTGATGTTAACGAAAATCTGTCGAGAATATCCAAGTTTGGTTAAAATCAGATGAACTCTCGGGAACTTAAATTAAGAGCTAAGTACGATTATATTTTTGACAGCAATACGAAACATATTGTGGCTACACAACAATGCAAGGAACCCATTGTTACATTTTCGTGACCAGAATGGTTAAGTCCACAATGTTTCGTAATACTTACATTGCTTGTCGTGTTTACAAAATGGACCTACTTTTTTGCAGTGTTCACTTTGTCAGAGTCATTCTATATCGGACAGATGAACTCGATGTTACATTATTTCCGCCGATTGAAGCGGATTCGGGTCATTCATGCATTGCTGCTTTTTGTGGCTTGACCCTCGGAAGTAGGTGAATATTCTCTGTCTCATCTAGTACCAAAATCCGTCGCTGAACTCCACCGTACGTGCGCATACTGCACCAGAAATGTCTCCTTATGTTCGGGCTTAATATCGGTGGATTTTCCGTGCCTCCAGAATATCTGAAAAGCCATTGAAATTGAATACCTTTTGTGATGGTCTTATGACTATCGCACTTGATTCTTCTCCTGGCCACGAACCAGCTGCTGCTCAGTGCGAGAGTGGCTTAACACGTTCTGCAGTTCTTTAAGTTCAGTTAATTATGTAGTCTAGCCCTGTTAGCAGAGCATTACACATACCGAATGCCGCCTTTGGCAAAAGTTCTGAACCAGTTCCATCCACGTTCCTTTGTCACAGCCTGTTTCACTAATATTCTTATGTACCATCTTTCCACTCATTCGCCTTTCAAGTTGACGTTTTCCATTTGCTTTTAATGTCTTTAGATCCTGGTCAGTTGCCGAACCTATCACAACCACCAACATTGAACTGTCTTGGCAGTCACCTTTCTTGATGACTTATAAATCACGAATTTCCCCATCATGTGAGTGGCGCTGTAAGCTGATCACTGTTGCCTCCTCCATATGTTACGATAATTTCCTCAGAACTCGTTTTAAAACAACATTCATGTTCTTCTTCCCTTGTGTTATAGAGAATAACATGTTTTTGAAAGCTTCAGTTGTCATAGTATGCGTGTGTTTAGGTACGAATCTCGTGCGCTCTGTGATAGCATTTCCCTTTGAAAAGCTTGGGAATGTCAGTTGGCTGCTGAAATTTATTTGATGCCCCAACTTTTATTTAAATTAAATACGTATAATGTAATTTGGGGGTGAGTAGTCAGTTTTTTTTTATATCGTGTATTTCCAAGAACCCTCACTGAATTTACTTAGCGGAATTCAGATATTGATTTGGTATTGCCGCTGTTTTTCTTTGAAACAGAGCTAATTGTTTGCTTCAGTTAGTGTTTGTGTGTGCATGTATTCGTGCGTGTGACGCACCATGGCGACCCACACACAGGTGGGGTAAAATTAATGGTTATAAATTGAGAATGATGTGATATCTGTTTATTCGTGCTTATAATGACCGAAAGAGGATGCGAGATTCAAAGTAGCAGAAGGGTCGGAAGGTTGTGAAAATTCCTCTTGATACTCATTACACGCGCTGGGCAGCTGACAAGGTAATATGGTAAGGTAAAGGTAAATGTAGAATTCACCCTAGAACAGACCACGAAAGCCCAGAGGGGGAGTAGTGGTGTTGCTGCACTCTTTCTTTAACATCGGCGCTAGGTGGGGTGGGTGGTGAATGCCACGCTTCAGCCGCTCTACCCCCGGGAATGAACCGGTACCCATAGCATCAGACAGTGAGTGGGCCACAGGACCGGTCTGGACGGGTGCGGAAAAACTCGTCCACACCTGGATTCGATCTTAAACTTCTATCTGCCTATCTCATTTATTTTATCGATTACTAATAATATTCTTGCTTTTTAATATACAGCCTTTTGTGTATATTTTCAACCAATTTTACGTCGTTTTTACTAACCACGTGTAGTTTTCCAATTTTGTACCGTAATGTATAGGAAGATGTCTTTCTTCTCTAACATTATATGAACGGCTGTGTAGTATCTTGCATTTGTCCTTGTCTATGGATGTGCCGATGGCCCGTAAATAGGTCGAAACTCGTTACCCTCGAAGTATAACTGTGTTGTGTATCAGAGAATACTGAATCAGTACATGTAGTGAGAAGTTTACTGTACCAGCCAGTAATGTGTTCTAAAACCGAGTCTTTGTGTACGTAATTCGAAACCTGTAGCCTGAGAGGAAACGTACCTGTTCTAGCAAGAACGGTAAGCGTATGACGGAGTATCTTACGCCGCGTTATCTGCCGGCGTTATAGTAAGATATTACATTCTGCAATTATGCAAGTGGAAAAATTCTTATATTCTAGGTCCTGATTTTCTGCTGTTGGGTTCCGTTTCAAAATAGGTTTTTCCATGCAGAAGATAAGGGTGAATTATTCACAGCATGGTGGTGTAAGGGAGGGGTGTTAGGATCCACATAAGTTTCAGGATCGAAAATAGATGTAGCTGAGCGGTCTTAACAGCGTTCCGGCCGCTTTGACTCCAGTGTATGGTAAGTGATGGCTGTGGGGTTGCACTCTGCGAGCTAGATACGGGAGCTCTGGGTTGTGCAAAAGGCGGAGAATTTCTTGTCTGGTTAGGTGACTGCGCTGCTCCCTGGGGTTAGTTTGTTTTCGACAAGCTGCGCGACTTCTTGTCGACAGTAGACCCGTCGCAAGACATCAGTCATTAGAAGGCAGCGCTGACAACCTGGAACAAATGTCCCAATGAAGAGCTGGATTAGATCTTGCGTCCTCGTACTGAAAGGATTATTGGTAAGACAAGTGAACTGGGTTCTGCAGCGTCTGAGGAAAGGAATGTTATAAGGTGGCGCTTTCTTCTTTTTGCTTCGGCGACAAAGTGAATTTTAAAACCATTCTCTTAACTTTTTTAAAATCCATAAAATTTTATTAAAAAAGAATAGCATTAAATGCAGAGAAATGCACAAAAATTCTCCAGTCGACAGCTTAGTGGCTGATAGGAAGGTTCCAGTTTCAGTTTGTCTTTTCCTCTTAAGGGTTATCTTCGTCTACGGTTGGCAGAGTCCAAACGCTATAAATATACGGAAATGTTTATGTAATACTGAAGTTAGAGAGGTATAAGTAAAGTACCTGTTCACGTGTAGGAGTGCGGGAGGGGGTTCGGTGTTAAAGGTAGAGCCCCACTGTTTATTAACCTAGGCATTAGATGGGATATTGTGAATTTGACATCCAGAGGACCGTGCATCGTGATGTATTCTTAAACTGAAAGCAAACGAGATGCGCTGTTTCTCAGATTTATTTGATAAAGTACTCTACATGTTTCGGACAAGTCCACTGTCGATCATCAGGAGTATCTCAACACTGTATACGCAGCAACAGGTATTTGTCATGCTAGTTCTGTTGCCGTCTGCTCTCGTGGTCAGGATCCTGACCACGAGAGCAGACGCCAAAGAACTAGCATGACAAATAGCTATTGCCTATATACAGTGTTGAGATACTCCTGATGATCGACAGTGGACTTGTCCAAAACATGTAGAGTACTTTATCAAATAAATTTGAAGAATAGTGCATCTCGTTGGCTTTCATTATAAGAATGGGATAATGAGTTTAGCTTCCGGCCATGCGGGTTTATCCTCGGTGAAAGAAATCCGGTAGCCACTGAATACGAGGTTCAGTGGACACCAGAGCTAACTTGGACCTTATGCAGAAGAGTGCAGTTGCTGTCCCTCGCTGGGAGTCGAAACACGATTTTTCGATTATTCGTCCCGTAATGTGATCTGTTCACTGTACCGACTGCACGGTTGTTGCAACTGAAATTGGGATAGTTAATTATTGTCGGCCTTAGGAACGTTAACGTTCCGAAATTCGCGTGGGGTGATCGAGGAAAACAGGACGTATGAAAGGTGTGCGTCTATGTAGTGCTACACCCTCGGTCTTTAAAAGATCTAAATTGTGTATGGTGACGTGATGACGTACGTTCTTGGCCAATTTTGAGTTTCTGTCAATTATTTGGGTTGAGAGGGTTAAGAACAGCAGGAATTTATGTCGACTTGTGAAGCAGTGCCTTGGCATGTGAAAGGCTTATCGGCCTGTATAGCAATATTGATTTCAGGGTTTCTAGCTACGATGTATTATTGGTTGCCGTAATGTAGAAATGCAGTGGTATAAAACTTTGTTCATACTGTTGCGGAACGCTGTCTTTTAAAGTTCCAAGTTCTGTAGAAATGAGTTCCCGCGTGTTGTTCTCTTTCGTTGCTCATTGCCTCCGGTGTGAGTAAATACGATTCCAGTGAACTGTTATTGTTGGTTCACGTGGGTTATATCCGACGCACCGAGATGAAAGTTCACTGCTCATGTCCCATGTAGCCTTTTTCAGCGGAGTATTTGCATATAAATTATGTTGTTACGCTTTATGTAGCGTACTTGAGAGGGATTTGGTCTGTATCGATGTCGGGCAGAACGGTGGATCCTACGACAAGGTTTTTACAGGTGAGGAAATTTAAAGCCTCAGAACTGCAACTATTCGTTCTATTACTGAATTAATACACAAACCAATGCACTTATATAAAAGTTACACATTAAAACACTAAAACTGCTCCGACATGTTTTGGTCCTAGGACCATCATCAGGGAGCTATATTTTCCTTGCTAAAGTCACATTAAAAATAGTCACTGGTTAACTTCGTTGTACTAATAGGGTGTTGTGGCAGCATGTGACTTTAGCAAGGAAAATATGGCTCCCTGATGATGCTCCTAGGACCGAAACATGTGGGAGCAGTTTTAGTGTTTTAATGTGTAACTTTTATGTAAGTGCATTGGTTGGTGTATTGAGTAAATCGACAACATGCACGGTGTAACAATGAAAATAGTCGTTCTATTATCCTCAAATCGTAAGAAATTAGATGACCCCTGTTAAGTCTGTTAATTATACTCCTAGTAAGTCTGTTAAATATATTGAAGGTAGTCCATGTGTGAGACATTTCTGCTGTGCATGCTATTTCTTTTGATTGTCCATTTCCCCACCTTCATGTGATGGTGGCGTGACGCAGTGGCTGTCAAAACTCGTCGCTTTTTCGAACATCAGGTCAACATGGTGCTGCTGCGTAACGAAGTGCGAAATTAATTTTTGGTGCGTAATTCGGACTACGAGCAATGCAATTAACGGAAAATAAGGTGTCATATCAGGCCTATACATTGGATGCGGACGGACAGCTTTTTTTAAATAAAAGCTTTCAAGAATAATGTACAGAAAGTTTGATTTATTAATGCGGTGCTGTTCTACCGGGTCTGGCCATCACCTGTTGCACCCCGTAATATACCGACAGATACGTACCAGCACTTCCACATAACACTCGTATTCACTTTTAAGGTGACCACCAGTGAATGTCTGAACGCCAAGAAAACATTTTTCTAAGTCGTCCAAACCCGGGAGAAGATTCCACGCACTGAACACCACCCGCGAAGCCTGACGAACTAAAATTCTACCTCTACGGCACCCCCCCCCCCCCCGCCCGCCCCTCCCACAAGAAATGTAAAACCTCCATTAAGCGATTCAAATGGCTGAACATTTCGGTCCTGCCCGCAGATTGTTTGGAAGCCACATATAGTACATAGCATACTAGCATAATATTCAAAAGGTCCTTAGTTTCAGTACCAACCGTCGCCAATTGCATTGAAAAGAAAGATGTAAGCTGATTACAAATCCGTCAGTATTTATGGAACCCATTTGTTTCGTCAAGTGATCTTTGTATTTGGGAACTGTGTTTTCCGAAAATGGAGCCTTCAGGTTCACTGCTTATCATTTCTGTTTCTAATTGTGGAGACAATACAGATATATATGGCTGTAAATCGTTTTCGTCTGACTGTAGAGATTTATGACTAATGCGTGGAGGTTCTCGCTGGCAGGTGTGGAAAGGAAATGCCACACCTGTAGTCATGCGTACATAATAGCACAGAAGCACGAAAGTTGTATCTGTAGAGATGCATGAATTATTTAAAATATTTCTCTTTATTTCTATATGGCTTTTATCAAAATTTCGTATTAACTTTTGATGTGTAGGAATATAATTTTTCTTCTTAGAGTGGAAAAAATTTCATTTTTATTACTTTGAAGTACCTGCGAAGTGTATGTCTTAGGAGTCGGACTAAGCTAAGTGTGTTCTTAGTATTATATGAGGAGTTCGCAAGGGGCCATGTTCTGCGGCATGTCTGCTTGCTGAGCACACATACCTGCTGCTGGTCTGGTCTTGTTGGCTTGTAGTTTATTTAACGACGCTGTTAGTAACTCGGAATATATTGAGTCCAGTGATGGGATAACAGTGAATAATTAATTGGGAAGGACATGAAACGAAGCGCTCTTTTCCTAATTTGCGGTACTTCGTCTCATTTTCCCAGAGGAGCTGAGGAAAACGACAGAAACCTCAAGACAGTCGGTTTTCCATCCGGTTACTTGCCGATTACAAAGCAGAAACCCTACCACTTGGCGTATGTTCTATGCTGGTCTTCACAGACAGTGTTGAAGAACGCGCGTGGCTTTCCTCAGTTCCTTCAGAAGAGTCGTTCACAGTACGGTGACGCCACTTAGTTTCCTTCCGTATTGATGATTATTTGTATGATGAACGGAAAGGGAATTCATTGCATTAAATATAAACCGCGTTTCTTCAGATTCTGTGTGTCCCCATTTTTTTTAATTCGAGCAGATAATATTATATTCGCCAAATATTACTGGGGCCATCAAATCAAGGAAGATGAGACGGCCATAAACGTAACAAATACATGCAAAATTTTTCCCGGAAATGCTGAAGTGGAGAGACTAGTAACTAAAGGGGCAACTATCACCGTGGAGTAGAGTCGTCCCTGAGAAGCTAAGAATTTCTCAGTTTTCAAGTAATTACCCCTCATTTTGGGGAACGCGAATGTTGTTTACCATGTTCGCAATAGCTCTCCACCTGTCCCTGCCCTGATCCAGATGAATCCAGTCTGCGTACTCCCGTTCGTTCGTTAGGATCTATATAAATTTCCTCCATCGACGCTTAGGTCTTGAAAGTGGTCTCTCTTCTTTAGGTTTCCCCGCTGAAACCTTCTATTCATTTTCCTTCTGTCCCTACATTTGCCACGTGCCTCGCCCATTGCGCACTCCTTTTGTTGATCAACCTGATATTATTTGGTGAAGAGTACAAATCCTTCACCTCTAATTTCTTTCAGTTTTAATCTCATCATCATCGTTTTAATATCTCCCTCAAAGGCACGATCAGTTAAGGTACTAAACGTAGATATATTAATAACATTAAAGTGGGTCTTGAAGGAAAGGTATATGTGAATGTGAAATGAATTGAACTTGTGTTTAATCTACCAGGTACAAGTAGCGGACTCTAGTGAACACGGTGATGTTCGCTGAAGTTCTCGGATTACTTGACCAGCTCTAGGGATACTAACATCCCAGTGACTGTGCTGTGCTGAGGTACTTTATGAGCCCACTGGGAATACTTACCTTTAGAAAGTTCAGTTTGCAACTGGGGAAATTCTGTGGTACAGCGAGTTTTGAGTCTGCTATAGTGAATGATGAATGGGAAGTGATGAGGATGTAACCGGTTTTCACGTACCCTTCTGGCGGAACTGTAATCAGAATAGCAGGTCTCCAGCTGGGATTCCAGGTGGTTACTTCCCAATGTGGTGCAGACGCTTTACCTGTCAGTGTGTTTGTGGATGTGGGTTCGCGTAAAAGCGAGATCAGACTGAAGAATCGGTGTGAGATAGTCCGGCCAACTTAACTCGCCCTAGTTGACTGCCTATCTGAGCTGGAGTGCCTCCCACAAGCGAGAATTCGACTTTTGGACTATGAATGGTCCAGTTCGAATCTATTTGTTCCTATTTGTAATGGTGTTTTACATAAATTAATTTGCTAAGGAAGGCTTTGGGGTATGGGAAGATGATGTTAAAACGGATCTTAGAGAGTCCGTTTTGGAAATGCGACGTGTGTCTCAGAGCTTTTGGATTCGGTCTAATAGTGGACCTCTCTTATGGTAATACTGATATTTGAGTTGTCTTTAAAAGATATTTCTGTTCCAAGTGAATAGATAATTGCCTTATGCCTGTCGTTTATTGGGCAGTTGAGATTCATGACTGCTGAGCTCTCTTAATTAAAAAAAATCGAAAATTAAACCTACCGTTGCACAAAAAATTGCATGATTTAAATGGATCTGGGGCCAGCTCTTGTGTTAAGGATTCCGGAGCGAGAAACTTCTAACTCACCGTAGTCCATGCTGCTAGTAGTTTTACCCACGTGTCTTTGTGGTATGATTAGAGACGTTGAAATTATGTAAGTTTAATAAATATAATTTAAAGGTGTAATAAATTTATGATCTGGTAAAACGTGCTTGATATGATATTAAATATTCTTATTCATTATGACGTCTTTCAAGTTACGTGAAAGGCGACTGCTCATGGTAATTGTGGTGGTTATTGTACTTAACTTTACTCTTCGTTGCTACAGATATAAATATCTAAAGAACTATATATGCGGTGCTCCAAATTTGCCATCGTAGGTTCGAATACTGCTCGGGACATGGACTGATGTGCGTCTATGAGGGTTTGACAAGGGTGGGTAGAGAGGTCATCCAGTGAGACAGTTGCTTGTCTGTTAGTGTAACTCATTCAGAATCATTCCTATTCGGAACGTCCAGAGGGCATATTTCGTAAAACGCGATGTCGAAGTGGAGGTACATTGTGCATGAGAACCGGTAATTAACTGTTAGGCGCTGAAGTGCAGTGCGGCGCTGGACGTTGCCTTTCGACCGGACGTTACGGTCTCTTGAGGCCGTGAGCGGATCATTCCGTTTGCGCTGAGAGTCGCACGAGTCATTCTCGGTACTTTTCTCCTATATCTCCACAGTTTGTATTATTTTACTTTAATCTTTGCCTACCCGTTTCGTGTCATCTCGTAGAAATCTCAACAGAAGTATTTAAAGTGACAGACTGCGTGATGCAATCACACACCCGAGTTCTTCAGCGCAGTTCTGTGTGTGCATATAACATCTTATCTTCAGCTCATTGGTTTGAAGTTTGAGAAAATGCGATTGCAAGGTATGTATCCGCTTGTATCTGTATAACACTAGTGCCAATATCGCCGGGTTAAAATAGTTTCGACGTTCAAATGGAATGGAAAGCTCTCTTTCCATTCTGGTAACTAGGTTACAGTGACTGTTGTGTACGTATTTAGGGGAGACTTCGCTCTTCACAGGGCGATGTCTGCGCCCCTGGAGAATGATGCTGACGTAACAGGGCGACGTTGATGTTCCGTGTACATTACAATAGCCCGCGCTGTCGTCTGAGTGTGTGTGTGTGTAGCAAACATTTGTATACTTCGCACGTGGGCTGCCCAGATTTCTGTTTGCACGTGATTTAATGGAACTTTAACTCGCTCCGCCATAATGCAAATTGGTCTATGTCCCAGTGACTCAGTTGTGCGCTTGACAGACCCCTTTTTTTCATGATTTAAGTAACTGCTATGAATTCTAACATCGTGGCTTGCCACTCGGTGAAGATACAAAACAGTGCGTGTGGCTCGTGAGATTATTGTCTCTTGGCTTTACGGAAGGACCTGCTTATTGTCTCCTGGGCAGTCATGGAAGAACCTGCTTATTGCATTCTGGGTTGTCACAGAATAACCTGTTTTTTGTCTTCTGGCCTGCCACAGAAGAACCTGTTTATTGTCTTCTGGGCTGTCATGGAAGAACCTGCTTATTGTCTTCTGGGCTGTCATGGAAGAACCTGCTGCATCAGTCTTGGAATATAAAATTTGATACCATACGTTTTGTGCTGGAGATCAGGTGTTTAATATTGAAGAAACTAATTTGAACAGCTTTCAAACACTTTTGAGTTAAAAGGACGCTGGTCCCTCTGTTCTGCCTGTTGAAAGTTTTAGGAAGACCTTTAGTACCGTGTCTTCCTAACTCTTAAACAACAGAGCAATCATTTAACTCTGCATTATACCTCCACGGAGGTGGAGGAATTACTCTTTCAAATCTTCGAAACCTTATCGTGTAAGTAATGTGTTGTGTTAGGCACAGTCCATCTTGAGAAGCTAGTAGTTCCTCAGCTGGTGAGGAAATGTCATGCCTATTATTAACTCTGACTGTGTATACCGTGGCAGTAGGACAGGTTTCTCTCACAGTATTTAAGTTTCCACCCGTCACTATTATTCCACCAATGCGCCATCCGCATTCATTCGTCGACGGTACAAAATCTTAGCAAATGACAGCGTTGTTAAATAACACACTTATAAAATGAAGGTATGTCATTTTTACATGAACCACTTGCTGAATTGCTTAAGAAATAAATATATTGAAGTTATTTTGACGTTTTGCTGATCGTGCATCTCAGTATATTTATCTTAGTATTTAACCAACTTGATGCACAAAATTTGTTTCACACAATAAGTTTTATTTCATGCCTCTACATGTTTCGAGCACATATGCTCCAAACATGTAGAGGCATGAAATAAAACTTATTGTGAAACAAATTTTGTGCATCAAGTTGGTTAAATACTGAGATAAATATCCTGAAGTTAGTTTCATGACTACGCTTCTCCATCCTATTAATTAGAGATTAAAAGACTGGGTATTTTTTAAAGTCCAATATCGTGTAAAGGTGGTGGATGTAATGAAGAATAATAGTAAGAAGTGTTTCTTGTGGCATAGTAGATGAAGTCTGGGATATATAGTCCCAAGGGAAAGCGGGAAGTTTTATATAATTATTATTCGTCTAAAGTATTGGGCCCGTTAACTTTTAATTGAATTACTGCCTCCTCCAACTGCCATGAAATGATGTTTTCCCTACACAAAGACGTTCGGAGCCTCTTGAACACTGGGTTCATGTTATGCCATGGAAACATGCACAGTGAAGGTCTGTTTTCGTTGCAAACAAAGTGTGGCGTTTTAAAAACCAGAGTTCAGAGGTGTTTATTGGAGCATCCTACATAACATGTGAAAGGGGCAGGCCGGGAGCTTAATACCTGACGTTGATCGCCATGAAGAATCGGTCAACTGAGTTTAAATAACCCCCATTCATTCTGTCGTATTTATTGAATTAGGTTGTTTATCCAGTATGTTACAGTGTAATATATATGTTACATATTTTTTACGAACACATATGCACGTTTTAACCAACGTACAGCGAGTATAGTAACTTTCAAAGTATAGTACCCACCCGCTGACTACTGCTTCCATACACACACACACACACACACACACACACACACACACACACACACACACACACACTCTCTCTCTCTCTCTCTCTCTCTCTCTCTCTCTCTCTC
>Ga0123354_10008738_pt1 | contig 15443 bp, 7 predicted proteins | sample TergutLab28metaG_2_FD_97872 | JGI IMG/M metagenome (GOLD analysis project Ga0123354, IMG submission 97872) | Labiotermes labralis P4 segment gut microbial communities from Petit-Saut dam, French Guiana - Lab288 P4 | ecosystem: Host-associated > Arthropoda: Insects > Digestive system > Gut ...
ATAATCTCTTAATTTAAAAAGTCACAAAATATGTACTTTAATCTTCCAACAGTGCTACTGTGGCCTCTGGGTATTACATATGTCCCTGCCTCATATATCTGATCTGTGTGTGTGTGTGTGTGGGTGTGCATGCACACACACAATGCTTCATCAAATAAGAATGATCACATTTTAAGAGAAGTTATGTTTCATAAAATACAACCAGCAGTGCTATATCTGATGCTGGTGTTACTATACGTGGCATTGATCCTAAAATTTAGGGTCCCACTATCTTCTTCCTTAGTGCTGTGTTGACTATTGATGAGAAAATGTAGTGTTCTGTCTGGCTGATGAGGGTGCAGCAGAAAATGACAGACTGAAGAACTAAATTGTTCTACATTTGAATGATTTGGTACATATTTGTAGTCATATGATAGTGCCAGAATAAATGCACACAGAAGGAATGATAAGTTTACCAGCAAATGAGAAGTGTACAAAGTTAATAGTCTTGGTTGCTGATGTTTATTATGTGGACAGCAGCTTTTTTACCCTTTCTGCCTTTGTTGGTAAATGCTTTATTGTATAATATCAAAGAATACGTGACCGTAAAAATGATTTCTTTCCCTGCCTTTAACTCATATAATTGTGTGTACTGTGACTGTAGACTCACAGATTTTACATTTCTCTGGAAAATGTGACAGCCTGACATGGCTGATAAAATGTGTGCGAGACTGGAAACTGAGAACAATTTTTGATATGTTGAATAATTCTTTGCAAAATGTTATAACCTTTTTGAACATATGGCAATGGATGAAGTAATCATGAAATTTAGAAAGAGGCTGATTTTCATGGAGTTGTACCTTGGAAGCATGAATTTTTTAGCATTAAAATTTGCTAGCTTAGTGATACCAGAGGCTATACAAATAGTAAGAGAGTGTGCCAAAGAAAAGACGGTGATACATACAACTATGACGAATCTTATCAAAAGGATGGGAGGCATCAAGATATTTTATTTTGTTCTTGTATACTTGATGATATGTTAGAGAAATGAACTGTTGTTGTATTTTTCAACCAAACCATAAAGGCATGCCATTTTACTTTGGACATAACCTGAAGTGAAACAGGTTGACATAAGAGATAAGCCAGAGAAGACTTGACTGCCATGGTATGGAAGGACACAAAGAGTATACGCACTGACTTCATATGCACCAGGAAGTGTTAATGTTGAACATATAACAATCATGAGACCAGTCATTGTATAACTTGTAAAGGACAGCCTTTAAATTGAAATAATAAGGTCTGCACTGTGGTATTTCTGGGGGGGGGGGGTTAAGTTTTAATGCGTGATTTACAAAAAGCAGATAAAGTAATGAAACAAATGGCATTTTGGGGGGAATAAAACAGGTATTGCAACTTGTCTTAAAAATGCAATAAATATCCTTATGGCCTAAATACAAACACAAAATTTCTGGAAGTTTCCATATTTCTAGTTTCTTTTATTTGCAATTCAGTTTCAGGCATCAATTTTGTGTGGGGTGGTTGCACTTGAAGTTTTAGAGTTGTTAGCTGGTGTGATACTCCTCAAATAAACTTCTATTCACACGATCCCCCCTCACATTTAGAGCACTTGACATTTACTTCACACACCACTTCTAGCTGAACACATGACATTGCAGTTACTTACATGGAGCAAGCCAGCGCTTATTATCACTACAGTCCACTCAGCCAACATTAGTGGCAGTATTTGGTGGTGTTCCTAACTGGCCCCTTTATGCATCATTCATGCCTGCCAGTAAGTGCCAACATCATCATCATCTTCTTCTTCCTCCATGGATTAGGTCGTTTGACCTGTTCTGGCAACAACGCATATACCTCAGGTAGGAGATTTGAAAATATCTGTGTGAAATTTTCTTCCCAGAAAGTATAGTGAACTGTTCAGAATGGCCAGATCTAACAGATGGAAGAATTGTTTCTCTGCCATGTGCGACAGTTTATAGAGTAGCCGTTGGCCGTCTTGTCTCTCTTATCCACATAGCTCGTGTGGTGCTTATAATCTGCAACACTGAATAATTTTACAGGGTTCCCTTGTTCATCACAGATATTACCTTCTGCTGGGGCACTGTGAATTTTCAACATATGATTGTCTCACTTGTTCCTGCACAGTATTGCCCCAACTCAGTCCTGGTCTTACTCGACTTTCACTGCATTTGTGTCATTTTCTTAGGTCCTATGTTCTGTGGCATGCCCCACAATATTTACTACTTTTCTGCATTAGGTTATGATATAAGTCAGAGGAGGAGAATAAATTGTCCATGTACAATTTGTGACCACAACATTCTACTTCCTATTCAGTTCTGTCACTGTGGCATGCATTGCTGCAAAGTGTTATGCTGTATGCATTAGTCCATTCTTTCAGTATACTTTATGTCATATGTCCACTGGAGTCACATAGTTTTGTATATTTTTATGCCCCAAAATTTCTGTTTCTTGGGGATATTGCTTGAAAATTACCTTTACTTTGAACGGGATGGCGACGTCATCTGCTGCCAGCTGTGTGGAATAGTTGTAAAATTTTTAACATATCCTGTTTAGAATTTAAGATAGGTTTCTTATATTACATTGTCTGTCAATATTTTCATCTATCCTAACAGCTTCATTCCTGTTACCTGTGAAGTGTAGGAACCAAACGATGTGTAAACATTTGCTTGCTGCTGCACCATGTAACTATAGAAAGGGATGTAAAACTCCTCTATTTTTGCCCAGTTGTCTGCCAGTTGGTCTCATAAGCAATGTCCCATTTGTATTCTTATTGCCAGGAACACATTTTTGGGTTCCATTATATCAGGTACAGGAGAAGGTCTCCTATCAAGAGTGTTTGAGGAGCAATGATAGTAGTAGTCAGTCTCCATTACAAAATAGTGTGATAATTCGTGAAGAAACAACAATGAAATGCCAATTATATGTCACACTGCATTTTTCTTTCATGTACAGCTCCCTTAACAGGTTTATACTATGCTCCTTCAAGGGCAATGTCCTAAGTGAGTAGCTGATTTTGTTGGCTGAGTATTTTGGTTGAGAAATATGACAGAGGAAGGTGGAAAAGTAGAGCAAGTTCACCCTGTGTGACATTCGTGGTTTTCACCAGTCTAGGTAAGGTCCTTGGTCTTCTAGGATATTGTGCAATATCAATGTGTAGTTTGTTACCAACACTGTCAGACCATGATGCTGTCCCAGGTCATCAGTAACAAACTGCTGACACTACATATCCTCCCAGCAGATCCAAGACCTCACACTCATCCTGTTATAAAGGAAAAACCAAGATGGAGTCCCTGTTCATGCCATGACAGCATACAGGGGAGTTCTTAATCTGAATGTTTTGAAGGAAAGAAAAATCTCTCACAAATTGAACCATTGTTCTGTCATCCAGTCTGTATTCTAGTCAGTATGCCAACTACACCTATTACAGCTCACAACCAAATTGTGATGAATGAAATTAGGTGCCATAAATTGAGGTATAACCAGCACGGTTCAGCATGCAGGGAAAGAGATCATGTTACGTTTTGCAATTTGTCATGAGTGTACAACATGATACGTATCCTGTGAATTGTCGAGGGCAGCATAAACGTAAAACTGTTAATAGTATTTTAGTGGAAACAATGAGGATACATATGTGTTGGTGAGTAAAAAACAGCTTTTGTATCTTTCAGTATGAACTACATTGTGCTTCAGCTTTTTATTTCATTCTGACAGTAGTTCCTGAGATGACAGTTCTAGTGTAGAAAGTTGCATGAAACATTTAAATGTCTGAAAATTATGTAGTGGTCAAGAACAGAACTTAGCACTGTAAGTGAACATAACTTTTTTTTTTTAAATATGGGAATTATTTTCTGATGATCTTACTGTATATAATGTATCCATACAAAGTTTCTCTAAACATTATGAAAATTAAATGAGAAAAGTGATAATTTAATGTGAAACAGAAATTGAGGTGAGATGGTGGTGATTCAGTACAAGTACAAGAATAAGCACACACCAATAAGAATTACTGCATAAGTCAAAAAGTTCACCATGTCCAGAAGTGCACAAAGTCATCTCTGGTTGTAGATGTTTGTTGTGTAAACATCAGCTTTTGTATCTTTGTTGGCTCATGCTTTATTCTGTAATATCAAGGAATAAGGAAATAGGAAAATAAAAGTTCCTGTTCCTGCCTTTACTCTTGTTTTTGTGTGTACTGTGATTTTTCTATTACATAGCACTTCTAAGAATGCTAACTTAATGTACAATGCTGTTAGTTCCATTTCTGTTTTCAGCATTCATCACATATACAGTATAAATTGACAGTGCAGAAATATTTTTGAAATTCATATTAAAAGATTTCCTATGTAATTATATAATACTTAACAACGTAGTGTTCAAAATATTGTCGTTTGTTATCATTTTCTGTGATTTGAGATATGTTTCAAGAAAACAGATACAAAATTTGAGGCTGATGGAAACATTGTACATAGCAGATAACTATTATGAAAAATCACTTGCCTTTAGCATGGAGGATAATGTGAACAAATTCTTGTCAGCAGGCTTCTTTGCAGTGTCTTGAAACAATCTTTTTGACAGTTGAAAATATGTAGGCCTATAAATGAGAAGTTTCCTAACATGCAACGAAATGAAGATAGAGCAATCTTAGCTTCAGTTTTTAGCAATATAACACAAGAATAGGCAACTAGAATGTAGAATTAGCAGTTTTATTTTTTTTATGTGTTTATTCATATCAGTGTTTGAATGTGTAACTGTGTGTCTGTTGTAATGTATGTAACAATGCCATGTTTTCAAATGGAAGATGAATTTTCTCCTGGTGTAAACTGTGGTAAAGCAAGGGGTTTTTATGAAGGTAAGTAAATAATTGAAATAAGTTTTAGCATGGCTTTGAAACCATTTATAACAGAAACTTAGAATATTAGGGACAACCCAGCCCCTTTTGTGCCTAGTTGGAAAAGCAGCTAGAGCATGAAACAGACCACTGACTTGTATTAGTGCCAGAACTGAAGAATATATGCAGCTGTAGCTCCACTCTCTTCAAGACATGTTCATGTACACAGATCCTTATTATCAGTATCAACAGTATATCAGTGTCACAACCACATGAGCAATAGGATCATGTTTCAGTATGTATTACAAATTTCTTGCTGCAGTAACCATCTTGATACCACAGTAGATGTTAGAATATTTACAGTAAAATATTTGGTGTAGATGAGAGGGTAATATTAAAATGAATCTTAAAACATGGAGATGTGAACATGATTCAACTGTTTGAAGACTGGGCCCATTGGTGAGCTTCTGGAACATGGCAGTGACATTCTTGGTTTTATACAGTCAGAAATTTCTTAAATTCTTTAAGGAAGACCTGTACCAGACACATCCATTTGCTGAAAGTCATTTACAGATTATTAAAATACAATATACATGTAAACATATCCCATGTAAAGATGGGGTGCAGGGGAAAGAAAGGCTTCATAGCTTGGCGTATGTTATGTTCAGCCTTTGGTGTTAAAGCTACTGATCTTTGATTTATTCTGATGTGTAATCATCATAAATTTGCACTGTCAACTGGTGTGAGACTATTAGTATCATTAGACCTCTGTATCAAAAAGGTGTTTCATTCCTGCTAAACATTACAGTTCTGGTGCTTTTTGTGTTGGTTCTCTTCTGTATGAGGACTGTGTGCCTCGGAGCCATTCTTGACATGTTCAGTGGAAAATCGCACATTCCATGCTGGATCCATACCAACCATCACCATACATCTGTAGAATGCAACATTTACTAATGTTCCAAACAGTGTAAGTTATGTACATATTTCTAGTTTTGGGTGACAGCTACATAATAGAATTCACATTTTAAACTGAAGATTGTTTTATGTTTAAGTTTTCATTAACTTAAATATGGTGACTATAAGTCCAAGTTGCAATCTTGCTTCCAGCAACTATCTGAATAGTAGAGCAAGCATACATACATCAGGTTTAAGTGAAAAAAAAACTATGGACATGGTATGTACAGCAGTTGCTAATCTGTTAATTAAGAGTGTTTCAGTACGTGCTCCACCCTACTCCAGTTTAAGTGCACATATGCTGCATATATGTTGTCATATTTCTTGCCTCACTGATGTACATTTGTTTCAGAACCATATAGATGCTTCACTGCACAGATATACTTTTCCATGTACACTCATGCTGCATTAAATACTAAAATTGAAAAAATGTTTAAAATAAACATCTTGATGAGAACTCAACTGTCATGTTCATAATGTGTTTCAAATACATTAAAACCTGTGTAATATGAACTTACACACATTACAGAATCTCTTGGGTACCATAAGACATGGTGTGTATCTTGTATTAGTGGCTTCAGCATTGCAGCTGTTGTGGGATGTCTGTGCTATAAAGCTGCCATAGTTGGTGTGGCCACAAAAGGACCTTGAACAATTGTAACAAATTACAAATAACCCCCCATGTAATAAAGTTCAAAATGTTGGGTTTCTAGAATTTTATGTATGTGTGTACAGGTAGGGGGGTATACTATTCCTAGAAAATTACAGAACTCTACAGTAAATATTGTTCATTGTTAATCCTGTGGTTAGATGTGGTCACCAAATTCAAATTTATGGACACTGTGACACTGGTTATTGTATGCATACACTAAATAAGTGTATGTTCCAATAATCAGGACACAAGACCAAGCATCTCAGATAAAACATTCAATAATGTTTTTAAGTAGGAATTTTTACTTGCTCCCTTTACGAATCTGTAATCGTTAGTTAGCATTTCAAATATCAATTACTAACAGAACTTCTGTCTTTGATGTTAGGCATTTTGCATACAGGTATTTTGCTTATGATCACCAAAACAAGTCATATAGCATAAAATTATCTCTATTATTTAGGTGGTGTTTGTATTATGTCACTTGTTTATTTTATACTATGTAGTGTAATTTCAAAAGGTGGAATGGATAAGGAAGAAGTTATATTTTATTTAGTACTAAGTATGAATGAAATTGTTGCATGTGAAAGGCATGGCATTATGCTGTTTGTGTATTTTTCTTCGTAAATATCTGTAAACATCTAGTAATGTGGTTTATTATTGGTCTTAAAGAACCTAATTTTATATTACAGCTGTATAAACAAGGAATGTTTACAAAAATAAATGATTATTTGACAACTTTAAATTTTATTATGTATTTATGAATGGCAGTGTTTACACATAAACCAAGGAAAAACAAAATATATAATAGTGGAACAGAAAAACAGTTTAATACAAAATACAATAGGACAATTAACAATAAAAAATTATACATTTGAAAGAGTTGAAAATTTTAAGTACCTAGGTGTTATACTCAATGAAGATAACAATCACCACATAGATTTATAAGAAAGAATAAAAAAATGCTAACAAAACATACTTTATGCTACAAACATTTTTTAGAAATAAAAATATATCTAAAATACTGAAATTAAGATTAAAGAGCACAATAATAGAGGCAACTTGGACACTAAGAAAGAGAGATAGAAAGCAAATAAACATTTCTGAAACAAAAGTGTATAGAAGAATTTTAAGCCCAGTATATGACAATGAAAAAGTAAATTGGGGAATATTAACCAATAAAGAAATTTATGCAATGGTTAAAAAACCCACTGTAACAGAGACAATAAGGTTAAACAGATTATGCTGGTTTGGGCATATACAGAGAATGGAAGAAAATATAATTCCCAGAAAAGTATTATATATGAATCTGGGAACAACAAGGCTGAGAGGTAGACCAAGAAATAGATGACAAGAAGAAGTGAGGGAGGATGGAAGACTTGTTGGCGGAAGAGGGTGGAAGGAAAGGGTATATAACGTAGAGGAATGGAAGAAGATCCTGAGAACGGCAAGGAATAATCGCATTCTGCACATGCCAATGGAATAAATGAATGAATATAATAGTGGAAACAAAATACTGAGATAATACAAATATTTGGTAGATGATAACATCTGCAATGTCGTGGTTTCAAAGTTCATCTCGAACATTCAGATCTTTCTGTATTGTGTTTAAACTGATAACCTTGTCAGTTTTGTAGGATCTATGACAGTTGCAGTCTATGTATGGCTTGTCCGGTGCAGGTTGGGCAACATGGTTCATGCCATCTTCCACTTCCACTTTTTCTGTCAGTCGATTACTCCATTCCTTAAAAAAGATGCAAATATCAAAAAGTATACATGTATGTCAGCATCAATTTCGATATGCACCTAAAATTCAATTAAAGGAACAAAAACAAGGACTTGAATAAAAATACTTAAAATATGCAGTGGTTACAATATTTCATGGAATCAGAAGGGGCACTAACCAGTAAGAATAACTTCGAATAAAAGTTGGTTCAAACAATTTGAGCTGTTTTAGTATTTATAATCCAGTAAGGTCATAAAAATATAATTCTTTCTTGAAATAAATTTTATACTTACTTTAAATAGGACTGCATGATAGCAAAACACATCTTGAGGCATTAAATTTTCCTGGGCAAATTTCTGTCCAGTCCTGGCTATTATTTGAGCCTTAGCATCATTCTCCTTTGCCCATTGTATTTTTTCCACCAAGTCACTTAAATCACTTTCGAAGGGAACATAATGTTTCCATTGCTCAACTTCATTATAGAAATACTCATAATATTTGGAATTCTGTTTGAAAACTAAAGAATCACCTGCCAACAGGTATGGAAACCGATATGCAGCTACTGTACCATCAATATTAATCTGGTATTTGTACTGAAAAAAAAACAAAAAAAGGAGACATGTAAGAAACTAGAGTGCAACAAAAGAAAATTAGGCACCCAGTATGTATTTATTGTAAACAGCAATAAGTAACAACAAGAGGCAAATACCTGCAATGCACTATTGCTACTTTGACATTAGAAGGCAGAAGTTATGAAAACAGTATAGATGACATGTATATAAGGAAAATGCATACATTTGAAAGATACCTTACTTAATGCAGTATTCTATTCCAAACATTATCATCAGAATTTTAGAGACTGGACTGTTGTAACACACACAAAGAATTTCTATGTACACCGACTATCCATGCATTGTGAATTCAGTGTCACAGATGTTACAGCTTGCTCATCCTCCACCATTCCACATTATTTCACTGTCACATTAGAAGTCTCAGGACAAAACTTGGGAATAAGTATAAGAATGCAGTAATATTAATTACATCTGTCACCTAAATAACAATCTCCTCTACTAACACAGTTTACCAGCATTTGTGAATGACAAGGAAGTAACCCAAAGAAATTACCTGGAATGCTGTTTCATAGCAAAGTGTGGTGGCCGTACAAATATACATTATCTTATTAAGACACAACAATTTTGGGCACAAAAGATGAACTTTAAAACTGAGTAGGAGAGACCAGTACTTCAGACAGTGCAATCACAAATTTGGAATTATGATGTCAGGTTTACCCCCAGCACTCACTGAACAGGAGAATGGCTCCAGAGCCAATCTGGAAGTTTTGGAGAATAGTTAAGAAAGACTACAAGGCATTACTACACCCAAAGATAGCTGACAGCAATAATTTGTTCTTCCATTGAGGATGCAAATGAAGTTAACTCATCTGTAAAGGAAAACATTAACATCTGTCCTGGAAATGTGTAGATACCATGTGCAAGACTAATAAAGAAGTATAACAGAGCTAAATTATTCATATAGTCAGTTCTGCTACAACACAGTAGTTGCATTTGTGTCAGACATTGTATTACATAAAATTGTGTAAGGTCAGGGCATTAAAAATTAGGTCCAACATCAAACCTCATATTCGATGAAATCATGTAATAGCCAAAAGCACATTATACAAACAGCGCTCAGCCATTCGTCAATCCCTTATAGCAATTCACATTAATGAACAACACGTAACAGCAGGACTGACTGTATTTCACTAGAATAATAACTAAAATATCTGTACCCAATTATAAGATTAATTTGCAGATACTCACATCAAAGAATTTAAAAAATGATACATGTGGCACTTTAGGTCCATAGTATTTTTCTTCATCTCTGTAGAAAAAGAAGTTTGTAAGAGATGCATTGAAGAGATTTGGATGTTCACGAGCAATTGTGATCAATTTTAACCTCTCTCTCCGAGAGTCTCTACCTCTCCAAAATGCTTTCTCAATTTTTTTGTCCCATTTCTTGTCTATATTACCCTGGACTGACAGCATATCAAGCATTACTCTGAAAACAGAATTAAGTTGAATCATAAATAAGCTGGTAATATATACTCTACGGACAAAAATAATGTATTTGGAAATATTTTAAAACATAAAAGAACAATTTTTTCCATATAACCTATAAAACAATGTTCATGCTGTGTTCTTGTCTCCTCATCTGCTTAACGTGTGACCTAATGTGATGGCAGAATATAAGTAACTGGAAGGTACTGCTAAAGCAATGAAAGTGTACAAGGCCAGCACAATAATGTGATCTGTGATGCTTATATACATTTACTTAGACATTCTCACTGAGGGCAGCTGACCAAATAAAATGATGACATCAGGAACATTCCTCCAAATGACATCATGTATCAAACAAAGTACAATATAGCAAACCTAAGGCAGGAAATCACTAACCTAGATCTACACGCCCATCTGGAAGTACTAATATACAGCAATCCCTTGGTAATCCAGATCCCCAGATAAGCTAAGCACTTTCCCCAAGTGATACGGTCATTGTCTGGATAAGCAGGGAGAAATCTGAGAAAATTCATTCCCTGAGACTGGTGGCATGGGTAAAGAGGGAAGAGCCAGGCAATCTATCAACTTCTCATCTGTAAGAATGTAATCTCTCAAGTGTCAGAGCTCTCTTTGTCTCTCATTTCGCTCTTAGAGTGAAATGAGAGTTCCATTAATATCATCATTTTCATCATCTTAATCACACATTTCAGCATCAATATGTTGGGAAACCCTAACCTATCCCACATTGTCAATGGGATTTCGCTCAATCAGGAGGAAATTCATCCTATCCTCTAAGATCAAGGGGCATGTCCCAGGAATTTGCATACTATATGGTACATTTGTAATAGTACGACCTTTTGCCCCACTCTTAAGATGTTTATGGTTAAATCTGTATTCTCCAGAGTTTTTAGGAATTTCTGTGACAACTCCTTCCACTGAGAAGACTAAGGGGTATACAGATACATTGTTCAGCTTCCAGATACTATTATTAATATTATTATTAGTAGTAGTAGTAGTAGTAGTATGTACTCTTTAAGTGCAGCATCACATCTTAAAAGATGAACCTTCCATGTGTAATAGTCATACATACAGATTAGATCAGAAGCAGAAGTAGTAATAGTAGTAGTAGTAGCAGCAGCAGTAGTAGTAGTAGTATGTACTCTTTAAGTGCAGCATCACATCTTAAAAGATGAACCTTCCATGTGTAATAGTCATACATACAGATTGGATCAGTAGCAGAAGTAGTAGTAGTAGTAGTAGTAGCAGCAGCATAGTAGTAGTAGTAGTATGTACTCTTTAAGTGCAGGATCACATCTTAAAATATGAACCTTCCATGTGTAATAGTCATACATACAGATTGGATCAGTAGCAGAAGTAGTAATAGTAGTAGTAGCAGCAGCAGCAGCAGTAGTAGTAGTAGTAGTATGTACTCTTTAAGTGCAGCGTCACATCTTAAAAGACGAATCTTCCATGTGTAATAGATATACATACAGATTGGATCAGTACTGTTGAATGATTGGAGAATGAACAATAAGCTTCATGCTTTTATACACACTATGAACTGAAATCGTCGTTAACTGCATTACAAATAAAGGTTCTACTATAGAAAGAATAAAAATATATTACCTTCCCATGCATTCTAGTGCGGCTTCTGTAATGCCATACGTTGGCATGACAATGTCAAGGGTATCATTTGATCCACACCAGGAGAACAATGGGATGTGTGGTTTCTGTACAGTACTCACAAGTGGCCAATCCCCCAAGTTGAAAAGTATTTCCATGTCTGGGAGATAAACTTTCCGAGCCAGTGACAAAAGGATGGCATCCAAAAATATTTTAAATCCAACATACTGACCATAACACTTCCTATATACCTAGTAAAATAATAATAATAATAATAATAATAATAATAATCGCAAACAGAAAATATCAGCACAACATAATTCTTGACCATACATAGAATGCCCTAAAATCCATAACCCACTGCAATATAACTTTTTGTTGCTGGCAAAAACTGCCACAAAACTAACGATGAGCAAATGAGTGGACCTGGTTTTCACATATTTACTTTTTCCTCTGGGGCCACCTTAAATCTGGCATTTACAACAATCAACCAACACATGTTAAGAAACTGGTGAATGTCATTCCATCTGCATGTGGTATAATCACTGTGGATATGATGTGGCACACGCAAACAGCTCTTACATTCCAGATTTGGTGGACAGTAATTTAAACATTTACTTCATTAAGGATAATTTGACTATTAACCATATAGGGCGAAACTATTAGGGCAATCTGTACATGAACACAAAAATCTTGTGAGGTGTCTAGAGCAGTTCCAATGAAAAGGTTGGCTTCTTAGGTCTTAAACACTTTTGGGAAACGACAACTTGTGCTCTGTTCATCACATCACACACTAGCTCTACACATATAAACTGTACTGCAATTATTATGGACATTTCACAAGATTGTCCTACTCCTGCCTTCATGTGACTTGTTGCCATTATATCAACAAACACTGTTTCCAAAGTTAGTCACAGCTTTTTGATACACACACACACACACACATATGCATACATACATACATGTTAAACACTACTCTCTAATTACCCAAATCAGAGGCAGTAATTAATTCCAAGACAATAGGAAAGTTTAACACATTGCAATGGTATAAGAAATTCAGAAGTCAATCCATAAATATGCATATAAATGCTGTTGGTCTGCCATAAAAAATGTAGGGATTTCATGCTGCTTTGTTATTCATGTATTAATAAAGGATCAGGGAATGGTTGCTATTATTCAGTGCAGAACCTTGCATCTTCCAGTTTGCTATCTAAAAATATGAAAATTACAATATACAGAACTATACCTTTGCCTGTAGTTTTGTGTGGGTGTGAAACTTGGTCTCTAACATTGAGGTAGGAATACATGCTGAAAATAGGGTTCTGACAAAGATATCTGGACCGAAGAGGGACAAGATAATAATGGAGTGGAGAAGACAACATAACACGCAGCTTTATAATCTGTGCTTTTCACCAACTATCATTTGGGTGATTGAATCAAGAAGAATGAAATGGAAGGGGCATGTGGCATATATGGGAGTCAGTATAGGTACATACAGGGTTTTGATGGGGAGAAGTGAGCAAAACAGACCACTGAGAAGACCTAGGCATAGATGGGAGGATAATATTAGAATGAATCTTCAAGGACTCAGATGGGGAGGCATGGACTGGACATATCTCGCTTAGGATAGGGACAGGTGGCAGGTGCTTGTGAATGCAGTAATGGGTCTTTGGGTTCCATAAAATGTGGGGTATTTCTTGACTACCTGGTAAACTGTTAGCTTCTCAGAAATGACTCTGCTCTGTGGAGTCAGTTAGTTATCAATACGTCTGCAGCTGCTTGAATGCTGGGATCTCAGATCCAAATTCTGCTGACTGAATGCATGGGTGTTAGTTTCTTGTGTTAGTTGTGTGTTGTGTAAGTAGCAGCCTCAGCAATAATCTGATCACTTTCTCAGAGAATTCCTACCAGGTGTGTGTCTAATTGTGAAATAGAAACCTAAACAATGAGGTAGCCTACGCCCCAATTGGGCTGTTGCATTACATAAAAAAGGGATATATGTAATGGCTATCTATGAAGAACTTCAAATTAGCCCTCTAAAGAAGTTGGGTGGATTTACATCTGACATAAAGAAACATCTGCAATACAGAACATGTAGCTAAAGAATATTCATTTACTTGCCAATATTTGGCTCCAAACTTGCATATTAAATTAGGATTATTACTAGATTCATCTGCTTCAGAGATCTGATGGAGAAAAGGATAATTTTATTTCCTGTATTTAGACAGAAAAAAGAGTAAGTTTAAAATCCACATTAATATACATGGTGTTCAGATGAAGATTTCATATAGCTACACAGATTAGCATCCACAGCGAAGCCATATTCTGATTCCATTTTACCAGAAACAAGTAGTAAACAAATGTTGCAGTCTGCTGTTTATTGGACCATGCACCATTGTGATAACTGAAGAATAAAAAAACCAATGTTTCGGGCATAATAATGCCCGAAACATGTCGAGCCTATAAGAAGTATGATAAAATAACAAGTGGCATCTAATTGGTTTTTTATTCTTCAAATGTTGCAGTGTGCAAAATATGTTAAAAATTATACATACAAGTAAGTAATTTGTCCATTACATTATTTTTACACTCCCAGTATAAAAATAAACTCACATGGAGACTATGAAATAAAGTAATCCTTGAGAACAGCAGGTTTTGTAACTAACTGTATAATAACCAATAAATCACTACTTCACCATTACCTGGTTGTCTTTTACTACATAATTGCATATACTCATACTGCCAGGATGACTGAATTTTTGTAGTGCAGTCTTTCGAAGCTCAGTAAAATTTACATGTGGAAATGGCTCCAAATCCGAGTCGATTTGATTGTATGAGCTTCTGCAACCAAACTGTTTCAGCCAACCAGAAACTGACTTTACTGGGCAGTAACATCCATCAGCATAAACAGGACCTATACACATAATTTTTAAACATTTATAATACACAAACAACACCACTGAAACAAATTTTAGTTAAAATGCATATGTAGGAGCAATAATGTTAAGATCAACAATATTCAGTACAGTAAATTCCACACTATAACATGCCCAAACAGAGAGTAAAGGTGTTAATCTACTTACTCAGAACTTTGGCACTAGAAAGGCATGGGTGGTCAACAGCATGCCCCAGTTGCTTTACCCCCAGGAAATAATATAAAGGGCATTATAAAATCAAACCCAAGAATTTGCACATTTCTGTATGCAGCCAAAATCAAATTTCATATGCCAGTAATTTAACTGTCCTTCCCAAAACAGAATCACACAGAAAATTGGCATAATAAATAAATCATGCCCCTAACTCCCTAGTGTCTGAAACCATGACACTGCCAATACCAAAGCCCACTAGGATTTTCTGTTCATTTTTCATCCTTAGACACCATTTCTCTTGGAACCACTGTTGTAACCCAGGGAGCTGGAGGTAGGACCTTGTTGAAGACCGAGCGGAATCTGATAGATGGATCCGTTAGGACACTTAAGAAATAATTTCCAAGTCCACTTGTAGAGGTTAACACAGTAGATATATTGTGAAAAGATACAGCAGATGACTTCTAATTATATAAGATGAAAGCTGACTGGTGTGTCCCCA
>Ga0123354_10008740_pt1 | contig 15439 bp, 5 predicted proteins | sample TergutLab28metaG_2_FD_97872 | JGI IMG/M metagenome (GOLD analysis project Ga0123354, IMG submission 97872) | Labiotermes labralis P4 segment gut microbial communities from Petit-Saut dam, French Guiana - Lab288 P4 | ecosystem: Host-associated > Arthropoda: Insects > Digestive system > Gut ...
ACACACATTTATACTAGAAAATGTGACATAAAATGTTCAGAAATATAAGTTAGGGAAAGTGATGTAAACCACACTGTCATGAGAAATTCAATTCTTTGCTTCATATAAATGTTGTTGACTTGGCGTATGATTCCTTCAGAGATATTTCAGCTGTACAGTGTTTCTCTAACCACAAATAGCAATGTGATCTTGATCAACAATCTCTGCAAAATTCTGGTCCAGACATTTTTAAAGCCTGTATATGAACTTCAATTTTCACTTTCAGGACTTGCTATGTCATTCATTGAAACTGCTCTGTTTTAGAGCACACCATTCTCTCCAAGTGACCTAACCAACTTATCCTTTGCCTTCTTATCCTTTTTACTATATTCTCCCCTTCTAGTTCTCGGAAGTACCAGGTTAGATACCCTAAATTCCACAGTGGTCAAACACGCTATCAGGACCAAACAAGATGTCAAATTTTACAACAACAAAAAAAATGCCCTACGAAATATCCATACTTAATGTCTACAGCATCAGGGAGGCCACATGTACAATTAAAGAGTCACATGCTTTCGACTGTGAGGATGGATAAAAACTGAGCAAAGTAAGGTCTCACCTACTGTTCCCAAAAAGTGCCTCTTAATCACAGAGTCCCTTCCCAATAGAAAACACCATGCTCCACACCCCTGTGAGACATACAGTTCAGGACTCAGCTCCATAACCTCAGATGCTCAAAATGTAGGGGTAATATGAACAAGTATTTGTTGAAAGAAAACATCACTGCTGCAAGAATGACTGGGCATATTATGGTCTACAGTTTGAATAAATTTGTTGCAACTACCAGTGTGAGAATACAATGGCTACACAACAGTCTTAACTGGTAAGTAAATGTACTTCCTGTCGTTACCAGCGTGAGCTACAAAAGTTGGATGCGCAAGGCAAGTTTTGAAATTTATGTAGGAGACAGTGACTTCAATCCCAAACCACATACATAATGCCTTCCTTCTACTTACAAATCATTCATCTGTAATATGAAGTCCATATTGTATGCCAAAAAGTCCCAATAGCATCAACAAATGACATAGCTAAGCCCAAAAACCAAATTAGACATTATCTGTTATCATTTTTGTCAAAAACTGCTTCTCTTGTCAGTGAACTACGTCTTCTTCACTCTGAGCCTAACCAATTACCAGGTCAAAGGAAATGCCCCAGCTGAGAACCTAGACTGAGATAATGTGTTGGCATATCATACTTTAAATGGTCTTCATATACTATTACACCAAAAGTACTTCGTCTCACACCACTCAAGTCAAGTCTCTGTACAAGTCAGTCATACACCCCGTTGTCTTAAAAATGACAACATTTCTTATCTTAAAAGAAGTTTCTATATTAAAAATGACAACATTTCTTATCTTAAAAGAAGTTTCTATACAAAAATTATTACTGTAATTAAATTGCAAATTCTGTAAGCTTACATTGCATGTATCTATTTGAGAATTTTTGACAGAACACATACCTGGTCTGTGCTGGGGGAACGGCATCGCTCATCCAGCTCTCGAGAGTTGTTGTCACGCTTCGGTGATCGTGGAACTCTTTGATATGGATCAGCTGTGCCATAAAGGTCAGGTGAACTCATATTAAGTATACACACTTTCTGGACGATGTCCACTATCACAATTCCAAAATCAGTACCATATGTCATCCTGCAGGACAAATCAGATTCGTGATATTAAGACACTTGACACTGCCATAACTTGACAAGATGTACCCCTACCACCACCACCATCACCACCACTAAACAAAGAATGCAAAGAATGGAACACACACATACACAAACTAATGAGAGAATATGACTAAAGATCTATGACACATGAGAATCCAGAGAATCCATTATGCAACGTTTGCAACTTTGGATCAAGTTCAGAAACACAAGATTTTATAGTCACATAATAAACAGTATGAAATATCATGGCACCATGGATTATGGGATATTTACAGTATTGTTATCTATATATGATGGAGAACATTTCAGTGCACAAGCACTAATCACACAGTCATAATTATGAAATAAAACCCATGAAAGCTGACACTGCAATGAAACTATTATTATAAACTGAACTGTATACATGTGTAGATATAAACTGTATTAAAATAATGCACTGTATAAATTTTAACAGACTGCTTATTAAAATGGAACCCTGAAGAATGTATGTAAATAACACCAAGGCTGGACTAAAGGGGGGTCCAGCCAGGCCGCTGTCAAAATGTAAGGGGCAATAAGACATCACAGGAATAATCAGAAGTAGAAGGCAAGTAAACTCAGGTTTCCACACACGCAAAAAGAATTTCTCTCAAAATTACTCGCAATTTGGGCATGCACCCCAAAAATGTTTGCCAGCCCTGTTCTAGGTCAAAAAATTTTTAAAGAATAATGGTTCAGAAGGGCGCCAAATTATTAGTTTGCTTGGGGCGCCTAGGGCACCCACATTTCTTGGGGCAGCATTGAATAAAGCCTAGCTCCATCAATCAAGAAGCAAGCACCGAATATAACTACACTTACATTTACATACTACTGGTTTACAGGTTTTGATCACATCCCAAGCAGATTTCACACTGTTCTTTATGTCTGCTTACACAGTATGGATTGCAATTAGCCATAAGAACATGATGGTACTCACAGGCCATAGGAAGAATTAATGCTGAGGGATGTTATCTGACTAGGCAGCTCTCCATTCATGAGAGGTGTTAAACACACGAGATGTGCCTGGAAACCTGGAGGCTTCTTCTGTGGACCTGTGCGTACTCTCAGTGGGGTTGAATAATCTAATGAAGACTGTGGGAAGCAAATATTCACAATGAACAAATCTGATAAGGTTGGTAGTCCCTTTAAGGGTGAGATTTATTTCCCCAAATCTTTACAATTTCAGTAAACAAGGAACAAATCCTCACTTAATGTTGTCCTGGGGGAGTAACAGATTTGATCATTAAACTGTGGAACACTTTGAAAGTAGAACAATTAACCCTGAGAGTGAATGAGGTAAAAGGTAAAACTGTCCCTGTCTATGCCAATGAAGCCATATAGGGGCAGCAAGGTACAGCTATAATCATTCTTAACCATGGTGCTAGATATGGAGGTTAGTGGTGAATATCACACCCTGGCCACTTTACCCTCAGTGAAATAACCCCAGTACCCACTGAATAAGAGGCTGGGTGGGAACCAGAGCTGGTCTGGAAGTTTTGTAGAAGAGAAAATCCCTTCACCCGCCAGAATTCGAACTTCAGACCATCCAGCCCGTAGGTTAAGTGAAAGAAAAAATCTTAACTGAGAGAAAATCTTCAAATGAGGAGCATTAAATGGGTGGTAATGAAATGTCCATAAAACATCACTCAAACATTACAATTATAATCTTTACTACATGATTCCAAACTTGTCAGCAGCCATGACTACTGTGGTCATAGGAAAGGGGACTCACATAAGAGTCCCTCGTTAATGTGGCTTACAATACCACCCATGGGTAACAGAACAGTATGGAGAACTGGTGGTGCAACGACCGGCAGGGAGAACTAAAGGTTTTGGACAGTAGCCTTCCCCAATTCCACTCTGCGTCAAAAATCCCATATGGCCTATAAGACCTACCATGGGATTGAACCTGGGCCTCCATGGGTTGAAGCAAGTATCTAACTGCCCAATATAGGGTACAGCCTAAAAGACCAGAGTAGAAAACCTGATAGTGATAGCTGACTTTATTTACATTATAATTGGAAAGCCCCCAAAAATATGCAATATAAAAACAATTTCAGGTATTAACTGGAAACATGTAAGAAATGGACCATCTGACAAACAGAAGTGTAGCCTCGGAAAATAACTGCATTCCAAGCGGAGATTTACTTCTATGAAAGGTATTTGAAAAAGATGACTCTCCCCTTTCATGACTAATTTGTACAGAGTGAGACAGAAGTCACTTTTAGAACTGCTCCAATTTTAGGCACATTTGCAAAATTGGCAAACATGACTAATAGCATCGTCATGTCTGTCTGTTTCCATCTGTCAACGGTCCGTCCGTCCGTATGCATGAACAACTTGGCTCCCAGTAGATGGATTTTCACAAAATTTGATACTGGGATATTTTTCAAAAAACTGTCAAGCAAAGTTAAGTTTCATTAAAATCAGACAAGAATAACAGGTACTTTACATCAAGACCATTGAACATTTTTGATCATATCTTGCCCATTTCTTCTTAGAAGGAGAAACGTTTAAGATAAAAGTTGTAGAGAAAATCAAAAGCACTTTTTTGTTCACTAACCCTTTTTTTCCACAAATCGTGCTCATTTATGAGATAATGTGGAAAAATATTGTAGATCCGTGCAGGCCACAGATGGCAATATGGCGCATGCGCATTGTATGCTGGCTACCTAAGGCTACAAACACATACTCAGAATATTATCGCTTATTGCTTTTGCAGGGCAACAATGGTTTCACGAATGCTCCTCAATGTTATGTTACATGTGCATTGTCTGTCCTGTTAGCATTTACATCACAACTGCCTTATTCTTAATATTAAGCCTACATGCACATGGAGGCAATTTCCAAAATATTTTATAACTTAAGTAAATATAAGAAATGTATCTGTATTGTGTACAGGAGACTGAGTATATTCATCATGTACAGCAGGTGCACAGTGACAAATTTTGACTCACTCTGTGTTTGAAGCTATTTGCTAACAATCAGTCTGGTGCTATAAGACTGCACATACAAAATGTTTGTATCAATTAATGTTAGAAAAATAAGTTCATCACACAAAAATTCTACATCAATACTATCACAAGTAGATGGTGCAAATTAATAATGTGAGTTCAATCTGGCAACCCTGGTTACATCTTGTAATTGTAACTATTGTTTATTTGCAAGGGATGGAAATACTGACAGTGAGGTTAGGAAATTAATACAGAGTAAAATTATTTAAATATTGCCACATAACTGGACAGTTTGCTTACATACCTTTTTGCTGTCACCTTCAGCTGAATCAGTTTTGGAAGCAATGCTCAGGCTAGGGCGGGGTGGGTATTCATACTCAGGAGAACAGTCCCCTTCCTCGGGTATTTCCAAAGTGATGGGAATTTCTAGCATCTAAAAAAAAACGGTAAAATGGTAAACAATTGTACATCATCCACCAGTCCTGATACTGTGGTTTACTAGTACAATGTTATGTTACATCTTTCACAACAGGAAGTGAGGGATTTTGATATACTACCAGAAACTTGTGTATACATACTTGAAACAGTGTGATATACTAAACGAAACAAATAAAACCTGGCGCAATACACAGACGTTTGAAATTGTAACTTACATTCACAGGAGTAGATATGTTGTAGGATCGAAGATATTACGACGGGGTGCTGGTAAATCCTTAGCCCGACCAGGAAGGAAACAAGCTACAGTGACCAAACTCGGAATTTATTCAACACACTCCCCACGAAGCTCAATACACTTCTTAGCCCGTTGCTCTAACTTTTGCAAGCCACTCAAAAAAAAATTCAGAAGTTTGTTCGTCCAACCAGGTCTCCGCGATAGCAATGACCTCTGCGTTGGACGAAAAATGGCCACCTTTCAATTGTTTTTTCAGTCCAGGGAACAGGTGGTAGTCCGACGGGGCCAGATCCAGAGAATAGGGTGGGTGATCAAGACACTGGAAGTCCAGGTAGGCCAGTTTCTTCTGGGTTGCAAGTGCCTGGTGAGCCGGGGCATTGTCGTGCAAGGACAAGACCCCTTTGGTGACCTTCCCGCATCGTTTTTCCTTCAAAGTGTCCTTCAAATGCACCAGCAGAGATGAGTAATACTCCTCCGCGTTGATCGTTTGGCTCTTTGGAAGATAATCAATGAGGAGGATGCCGTCTTGATCCCAAAAAATCGAGGCGAGAATTTTTCCAGCGGATTTTTGCACTCGAAATTTTTGGGGGCGAGGTGAGCCGCTATGCTGTCACTCCATTGATTGTTGCTTTGTTTCCGGGTCATAGTGATATAACCAGGTCTCGTCCATGGTCACCAATCGCGACAGGAAATCATTTGGATCGCGACGAAAAGATTCCAAAATTTGCTCAGACGACTGGCACCGTTGACGTTTTTGATCCGCATTCAGGCATTTCGGGACCCACTTCGCGGAGAGCTTCCGCATGTCCAAATCTTCATGAATAATGGAACCAACCCAGTCGAGTGAGATGCCCAGTTGCTCAGCTATTGATTTAGCCGAAATCCGTCGGTCTTCCAAGATTAGCTCGTGAATTTGAACAATAATCTCCGGGGTGGTCACTGTTTGGGTCGTCCAGTACGAGGCGCATCACAGGTGGAAAAATCACCATGTTTAAACTGGGCCACCCAGTTTTTGACGGTGGCATACGGATGGTGCATGTTCCCCTAATGTTTCTGTCAGAACGGCGTGAATTTCCTTCGGAACCTTGTCTTGCAGGAAAAAAAAAACCTTGATGACGTCTTGCGTCTCCATGTTGTTGAAATCGCGCGCGTCGCCTGACATGCTTCCTTTCAGCCTCTGTAACAAGAAAAGACTTGCAATTCGGAATGTGAACAGACCCCTCTTGCCAACGACACTATCGATTCCGTCCTACGACATCGGGAAGTAGGTCGGGCTAAAGACTTATCAGCCCTCCCTCGTACAAACAGATATACACATGCAAAAGTGCTGGACATAATTAATTTTAATGGAATATATCAACTTAGGTATGAATTTTTAATAATTTTTAATTATTTTTTTTAACTAAAGATACAATCACCAACACAACATAATTTTACATTCTTGTTGCCTTGCAGCAAGATCCTAGATTTGTGTATGTTACACATTTAATAGCAGTGTACTTTTGTGATCATATACATTCTTTTGTGTCTGTATCTCCCCAAAGATGTTTAACCTTAGGCGAAACAAGCAGGAGTGTATATATGATAAGATAATATAATCATCTACTGTATTTGTAAATGGTATGCGCAGTTTGTTGAAATTATAAATAACACAATGGATCTCCATGTTCAGTTCTATAACATCAAACTTTTGAATAAAGTGTAGTGAGTATGGAAATTAAGTTATGTAATGAAGTACCCAGGCATATAAAAGAACTGAACAAGAACAATTTCTCTAAAAGGGAGTTGAGGTCCTTTCTGTTGCAACATAAATATCCTTCAGTGGAAGAATACATGTCATGTTAAATGTGATCGATATTAACCTATAAGTGGACGAAAAGTTGATGAGATGTCATGTATTATCATGTAAATGGGTTTATGAAATTTTAACAATGTTATGCTTAGTCAGATACAAATTGTAAATGATTGAAATTGGCATATTGTCCGTCAGATGTTGGGATAAACTGGATGAATAATACAGTAAACTAAACATTTAAGTTAATGCATTTATTCACTGACAGAGCTACCCAAAGTTCCCTTTCATCAGGTCATCTGACTAAACGCTTATGTGGATTTCTGAAGACCCCCAGGCTATTACAAAATCCACCTGTCTCATCTTCCAGATTTTGTATCACCATAGTTTTTAATTTGCACTTACAGCTAACATTATTACATTGTCTTATCTCTTTGTCACATTTAACACAGCAAAATGTAGTCACATTAAATATTCCTCCTGTGCTAAGCATACTAGAATGATGTGTACAGAGAGGGCATTACATGAAATGGTTTTACTGTAATGGGACGGTAACTTTACATAGTCCAGCCAACACTTAAAGCATGTCAAATGTCCTTTTCTTCCACACGTGTGCAAAACTTCGTCTCCCACTCTAGAGAAAGAACAGTGACTGTGGGTATTTGGTAGCAAGGTGATGGAAAAAAAATTATAAGTATTTTCAGTGGTAGTTTTTTTTTTTTTGGCTTTCTGGCACCTGAGGTAAGTAATTGCAATGGCTGTCCCTAAAAAGAAAATCGCTCTTTATTAAATTGACTTATTTTTATCAATATTTTAAAAATTGTTGAGCACATAAAATCAAATTTCTTCCCTCAAAGTATTCATTTTTCTGCTCATTTCGTTTCACCTTTGACTCTGTTGCCCAGGGCTGCCACAACCCTTGCCCCTCCCCCTACCTATGCCCAAAGCACATTAGAAAGATGAAGTAACAGAAAGAACTGGAGAAACATAATAAGGGGTTTCAACATTTTTACTAAATATATGTATCTAACATTGTGGAAACGAAAACAGAAAAAAAAGCTGGGTATAATCATCAATAAACATGTAATCAGGAAAGAAGAACTGCACACAACAGTGTGGTTGAGAAGACTAAAATTAAAAAAAGTGAAAGATTTTCATTGGAAAATATGATGTGAATGTGTGAAGTTGCTTATTACAGGATCTAATGGTGGGTGGGCATTTGTATGCAATGAAATATTTTTACCACTCTTGATTCATCTCTACATATCATGGATCTAGTTACAAAATCCTGTTTATTGTAGGCAACTGAATTTACTGATGTCACAGTTTGTAATTCTCATGGAACAGAAAGGAAGGAGCAGTGTAAGGGAATCAATTAGTTTGAAAAGCTAAGAGATATTAAACTTACAGCTGTTTCTGAGACTGACTCCAGCTTACGAAATTTAAAAAGTACCACATGACTACTAGCCCCTGCCACGCATAGTTTTCTGCTTTCAGGGCACAAGGATATTAACTGTATTGCAAACGGGTCTTCATCTACACCATCTACACTTCTGGATCTCGGCTTCTCAAATACTTTGGCTGTTTTCAGTTTGTACAGAACCTGTAGAGTCCCAGCTGATGCATCCCAGAACTTTATACTGCCATCCGCATGCCTGAAAAATGGCAACGGAAGGAAATGTTCAACATATGGATGTGTTCAGAATAGCTCGTTCAAGATATTAAAGTTCTTGAACTGCTGTACATGTTATATCCCAGCTTGTCACAGATTCTACTTATTCAGTGTGCACAGTAATATCATATCAATAATACTTGCAATCCATATTACTTTATACATCACAAAGAAGTAACAAGAAAATTACATCATAATGAGTTTCATAATTTGTACTCTCCACCACACATTATTACAATAAGCAAGTCAAGGAATAAGAAATATTCCCTGAATTTCATCTGCTATCAAGCTCTTTAAGCAAGCAGTTTTGATTGTTACTTCTCTTCCCAAATATGTAAATTTTTTTTTTTTAAATCTTTTGAGGGCTGATTATATACCTTTATATTAAAATATTGTCCATCATCCTGATGACAAGATATCAATGTACATTTATATGTCTGAGATCCTTATATCAGTAAATACTGAAATCACACTCCTCCTTGATATCGAGCTATTGACTGACTGCAGAAAGTTTCATGAGATCTGAGATTCTCTCACTGTTGTTGTACTTACACTGCATGACTGTAAAGCTGGAACCATTATGCCACTTCAAAATGTCAAAAAATCATACCCTTTAATGTGCCATAACATTCTAGAAGACTCTAATCTTCCAAAAATGCCAAAAATGGTTCCACTCATTAAATTAACATAATAGTTGTGGACCAGAAACTGATATGTCCCATTCAGTTCCAGTCCCTCCCTCCAGGTTGCCTTGAGAAAATTGCATACCAAATGATCTAACACTGATAAAAACATTACAAGTTTCATTCTGTTTACACCACTGAGGAACCAAACAACACACACATGATATTTAGTGTCATTCTGAGTTTGTGACAGCTCTCTCTTTTAATTACTTTGGGTGTAATGTCACTTCAGTCAGCATCTGGCTTAACATGTCTCATATATCATCATTCTCCACTTTTCTTGAAAACGCCCCACCTTGTAGGCCAGCAGTAAAATGATCTATGAAGCTCTGCTGTAGAGTGATGTGAAAAATCTTACCCTGTGAGGATTATTTCATTGTAGCTACATGAAGTAGGACTCCACTCTCCACCACATAAGGGCCACAACCTTTCACTAAAGCCTGTTCTCTTTTGTGCACGAGAACCGACAGAATAAAATGCAGGAATGAGGTCAGAGGGACAGTCAGCAAGGTATGTGCAGCATGTAACAGGTGATTCATGGAGGTCCATGGGATAGGGATTCTCAAAACAAGGGTAGCCAGGGGTCAGGAGATCTATTACAACTAAATCATTATGCAGAAGCACCACTATGGCATATGGATCTTGGAAATCTGAAAGAGAAAGACGGATTTAACAAGAAAGACAGTAAGTATAGGTAACCTCTTATTTATATTTCTTTGGTATTTGTCATTTCACTGCAAATTTACGCACTAGCATGGTGATAACATCTCTTGTATTTACAGATAAGTGCATCCATTTATTGTGTAACCATGTTTTCATATGTATAAGTCATCATTCCATTTAAAACTTGCCTGTCCAGCACAGTATTATTCTAAGAAACAGGAGCATACAAGAAATGAATGATCAATTTCCCATCTGTAGCTCCTTGCCTACTCTCGTTCATGCTTCATGAAAAAATCATGATTTGGCCTTCTGCTGTGCCCACAAGCCAGGTTTGATATTAAAACTTTTGTCTTCACATTTTCCAACCACACACATACTCTGCAGACCTCTGTATTTTTTTTATAAACAATTATATTTAAACAACTACAACTTTTCATCTTAATCTCTTGAGTTTGTTCAGAAGAAATGCTTACTGCCTTCCAAAATTACACTCCTTAAGATGAAACAACAGAAAAATTCAAAGAATGCCATATGAATGTATTCAGTGTTTGTGTGAAGAAAAATACAGAACAGATTCAAAATGAGGATATTCAGGACTGCCGCAATAGATGAACACTAGATATATGTATGGGCCTGACATGGCTAGAACAAAAGGGACAGGCGTGACATACCATAACATAATGTAACATAATAAAATTTGACATGACATGACATGACATGGCACGAAATGACACAACACAACACATTACAACAAAACATAGCATAGCACAGCATAACACAACATAACATAGCACCTCTACAGTGTAACCGATATTGCAAAATTTGTATGTAAAATATTTGGATCTAGGAATTATGAAGAGGAAAATTTAGAATATTTCACAATGAGGAAGTTTTATGATTTGTATGGGTCACCTAGTGTTATTAGGATAATGAAATCTAGAAAACAGCGGTAAGTTAAATGTAACATTACAGAAAATTAATGCATACAAAACTCTGCTGAGGTAAGCTCTTATACATATGTAATCAGAGGACAGAGAAGACAGTGAGAGAATACTGAAGAATAAGAACCAACTAGATGTTACTTATTTTTTTATCGTACTTCTTACAGGCTCAACATGTTTCGGGCACTACTGTGCCCATCATCAGGAGCTCACGACTGTAATGTTGATTACCACACTGGTCGTCTTGTTTTTGGGTTGCTGTAGGTTGGAAGTTAGGTGAGGGGTAGGCTATAGCCTGCAGCCCGGACACTACTCCAGCCTACCTGCACCTAACTTCCAACCTACGGCAACCCACGAACGAGACGACCAATGTGGTAATCAACATTACAGTCGTGAGTTCCTGATGATGGGCATAGTAGTGCCTGAAACATGTTGAGCCTATATGAAGTACAAAAAAATAATAAGTAGCATCTAGTTGGTTTTTATTCTTCAGTTATCACAATGTTGCATGGTCCAACACACATCAAAGTGAGAGAATACATTAACACAGAGCTTAAGGAAGAACTTTTGTAAGAATAAATAGAAATGTCTCAGGAGTGTGAGCTACATTATACCTTCAGGATGTACTCTGACAACACGACTCAGTAGTCACACTTACCACTTGTCCATGGGCTTTCACATAATGTGATGAAATCTACAACATTGTGTTCCATTTCCAACACTGTGGTGGTCTTCCCATGGATAACGGTTATACTTGGGGTACGGCCCGCTTTGTCGTACGTGAGGCCACCAGAAAATATCACATAAGCTTCACTGTGAGTAAAGTAACAACATTAATTTCAATTACTAACATCTGTACTGCTCACCAGTTAACAACACAAGATGAGATGGACAGGGCATGTGGCATGTATGGGGAGAAAAGAGGTACATACGGGGTTTTGGTGGGGAAAACTGAGGAAATGAGACCACTTGGAAGACCAAGGAGTAGATGGGATGATAATATTAAAATTAAATTTCAAGAAGGAGCATGGGGGCAATGACTGGATGGATCTGGCTCAGGATAGGGATAGGTGGTGGGTTGTTGTGAATGTGGTAATGAACCTCTGGATTCAATAAAACCCGGGGAATTGCTTGACTTCCTGAGGACCTGTTAGCTTCTCAAGAAGGACTCTGCTCCATGGAGTTGGTTGTATAGGAAGAAGCAATCGTGGCCTATATCAATTAACATCCGGGAATTTGGCTGGAGGGAATGAAGAAAACGACAGAAAACTTCAGGCAGGATAATCAGTGTGCACTTGAGACTTTAACCAAGCACCCTCAATGTCCCCGCGAGAAATAAAATGCACAGCATTACCGCCGCCTGCGCCAATTGGTTCAGCACGAACACAGCCACATCACTGAAAACAGAATGAAGTACACAACATGCGGTTTGTGGATTCATCAACATTTTGGTTATCCACATTACTTTCAAATTTCAGCATCCCTTGCATTCAACAACAAGATTGACACTGTACGTAAAACGTAACACTGGAGCGTTTTTCCAACCCCTGCTGCAGTGGAAAAACAGTAAGTACTACATATTCTGAGTGTGCGTGTTTGTTCCCTTAGGTATCCAGCACGAAATGTGCAGGCGTCGTATTGCTATATGTTGCCTGCCCGGCTGGACAAAATGTGTTATGGTTTTCTCTATAACTTTTGTTGGAAATATTTCTCATTCTACGAAGAATTAAGCGAGATATAAAAAAATGTATATTGGTCTTCGTGTACAGCATTCTTTTAGATTTAATGAAACTTGAATTTTCTCCAAAGATTTTCGAAAAAAAAAATTACTCATATATCAAAATTAAAAAAAACCCCGTCCAGTGGGAGTCGAGGTGTTCCACGCGGACGGTTGGACAGGCGTGACAAAGCTAACAGTCGTTTTTCTCAATTTTGCGAACGCGCGTAAAAAATCACACAACTGCAACGCGGATTACACTGTCACTATTTCCCATCACTCCTAGAGAATTGCTTCTGTCAAACTATTTGTTCCAAGACATTCTTCGTATACCGTAACACATTGCTCGGAAGTGACAAATGAAACAGGGAATAAACAACTAATCTACTCCCAAACACAACTCTGCACTACTGCAGAACCGGGACAGCTCAGCCAATACAGTGACTAGGTACGGTCTGAAATCTGAGGTATCGGGGTTCGACTCCTGCCACAGGCTTACCTCTTCTTGAAAGCATCTGGACAAGCTCTGGGGCCAATCCAGCCTCTTATTCAATGGGTATTGGGGGGGGGGGTCTATGTCCTCGGAGATAAAGAATTCATGGAGATACACCTCAGTTCCCCAATATGTCTTAATGGGAAGTATGGGGAAGACTTCCCATATATTTGTACTGTAATAATTACTAAGGTACAGAGAATGTTCGCAACATTAGCATAATTAGTACAGTACGTTGTACAACAACACCAACATATGAGATATAAATACAACTCTGGATTATCCTTGTTTTTAATTATGTGTAACTGATTTCGATTCCATAATCACACGCAAAATCCACTACGCTAATTGCAGTAGCAGCAGGAATGGAATGGAAATGACAGTAAAAGCAAGCAGTGTCTCCAACCTCATTCATCCTTTTCTCTACAAAAGTCACCATTACAGATCAAAGTAAATAAAAATACAAGAACACATACATACCAGCACAGACAAACAGAAGTACAAACACCGGTATGGCGCCACTGTTTTTTTTACCGCAATTTGTGGCGCTATATCGAGAGTGGTGGTAAATCGAATGCTGTGTAACATGGAATTTATGTTCACAGGCTTTCTTGGGTGATAAGTGAGGGTCCTGCTATGTCGGAGTGCACTATGTACTGGAGATTGGTTGTATGTGGTTCTTCCAATCAGACATACTTCTCCTAGCCTAGTTTAATTAGTCATGGATGCTTGTCCATTACTTAAACCACCATTTTCAGGATAGCCCACGCGTTTGATGGCGGGACATCAAATGCAGCCAGTGCTTATTCACTAAAAAAAACGGCATTAAACTTGAACATACCCTGTTTTAGAAGACTTCCATTCCACCTTCTGAATTGGTTTGCATGCTTCTGCTTTACCATCTTTATTTGTTTTGGCTACAACACAGAATTGTTTGTATCAAAATTAGTAATTGTCAATCAACAACACAAATACATACATAGTATACATATTAACCTTTTGGGGTCGGAATTATTTTTTTAAATTTTAGCACACCCTGTATATAAAATGTGAATAATACAGGAACCAAACAAGTTAGAATTATGAAACAAACTGCATTTTGAAGAGAGAAAAAAACGGAGAGTATACACCACGTTTAAAATATTCGGTACCTATATTTGTTGAATAAATATATAAAATTCAACTTTGGAGGTTAGCGGTGCGGTACGTCAACTATAGTTGACTTTAGGCGTCTAAAGGTTAAACACAGTGGGGGGGGGGGTATCCCCGGGTAACACACTGTATTATTTAGGGCACTTATGAACCACTAATTAATATAAGTCTTTTGAAGTATCATTTTATGATTATCACCACCAAACATAATAAATAGTTCTGACATATGAGATTAGCGTATTAGTATTACGTATTAATTTGTATTTCAATCTTTCAAGATGAAGATTTATCAACGAAAAATGTAGCAGGTTACAAGCTAATGTATGACTTTTAATTCTGTCATGTACATTTGTTGGTGTATATGAATAATTTGGATTATAATCAATCTTTGTGGCCTACAACAGGTCACAAAAATTGAATATGGAAGGGTGTACATTCCGAACATATGACATGTATCGTATCATATTTAGTGGTTGGAAACGTGACAGTTCATAGTGCATCACTTATAGTGAAGTGTGTGTGACTAAACGGCAACCGAGTGCACATATTTTGAATATTGTATTATATTGTATGTAGGTGGACTGATAAGTTTTGCCTCCACTGTAATATTTTTATTTACATTAGACATATCTGGATAAAACCAGTTCTGTGTAGTCGCATGGTATCTCTCTTCCATCACACTTCACCTTGAACACACAGATGCTTACAGTCCTCACCCATTGCATATGGAAATGGAAGAGTTTTCAGACGTTCGGTTCAAACAGCGCGCTGTTATTGAATTCTTATCCGTGGAAAAAGTTCCTCCAACTGAAATTCACAGACGAATGCAAGCCGTTTATGGTGATCAGTGTGATGATGTGAGTACAGTAAGACGATGGGTAAGGTGAAGTGTGTTGATGTGAGTACAGTAAGACGATGGGTAAGGTGAAGTGTGTTGATGTGAGTACAGTAAGACGGTGGGTAAGGTGAAGTGTGT
>Ga0123354_10008742_pt1 | contig 15437 bp, 15 predicted proteins | sample TergutLab28metaG_2_FD_97872 | JGI IMG/M metagenome (GOLD analysis project Ga0123354, IMG submission 97872) | Labiotermes labralis P4 segment gut microbial communities from Petit-Saut dam, French Guiana - Lab288 P4 | ecosystem: Host-associated > Arthropoda: Insects > Digestive system > Gut ...
ACATGCTTCTCATGTAGCCCTCCCGACTTAAATCTAGTAGTAACCAATTTCATGTTTTGTTTACATGTAAAATAACCACTGCCACCGGGTAACAACCCAATTGCAGTAAATAACTAAATAAAATAAAAATAAATTAAAATTCTCGAAATGTTGGTGTGGAATTTGGTTTAGGGCTGTGCCATGGCTAAGGCGCTTAGACGCTGGCCTCTTGGCCGAGGGAGGCTTGGGTTCTTATCCTAGGCCAGTCCACGTGGAATTCGATGCAAAGTCGGGGCACGGCCCGCACTTCCCTCCACCAAGCGCGGCGGCTTCACCTAAGCGCCTGATAAACTTCGCATAACACCATTATGCGACAGAGCCCGTCTGGGCTCGGAACCCGGACAGCCATCCAACCAAAGTTTATCACTCCCATACTTAGTCCAGGGCAACCTAGGCCCTAGTCTTTGGCAAGATCAGTCAAGGCCCACAGCCTGACTTCAACATCGTTAGCGTAAGCATAATCCCCTGTTAGAGTTTAGGTGTCTGTTACTAAGCCCAGCGATGCGGTCAAACGCAGGAATGGCTAACAGACAGTTAACACTTTGGCTTGGCTTGGCTTGGGCTTGGGCTTTGGCCTTGGCATGGCTTTGGCTTGGCTTGGCTTGTGCATACGAATCGCTGAGAATAAGGGTAGAATGGCGCCTAGACTCCCCAGCATCTCTACCTTACTAGTAATTTTGGTCCGACATCATTCATAATTTCTTAATTTGGAATTGAGAAAGGCGTGTCTTCATGAGGAATACGCAATTGAACGACCCCATCTTGCTTCTTCATAAACCATTCCACTATTCGGGCTGTAAGTTTTCTTACGATGGCTTTCGCGGTTTTTGAACGCAGGGATCTCATCTTACAACTCCATACCATTGGAGATCTTTCTTTGTTTCGCTGCTAATTCTGACAATAATCCGAAAATCGAAGCCGTCAGAACTTCCAAATGCTACGTAGTTTTGTATAGTGACATATCTGAACATTTAGTTGTTCCGGAACCTAGGACATGACAACCGCGCGAAGCATTTCGTTTTGACAGTTCGGAACTTCAGATATGAAACTTGCGCGATGTTTCACACTAGACGTATGTGTAAGTTCTGTGCGGCCCTTCTCCATTGGCAGTTCTGCCGGCGACCTGATTTGAGAAACTGCGTGAAATCCGACGAATAATTATTTTACTCATATTCATAATTCATAGAAAAATGTCATGCAGCAATACTTTGTATTATTGACAGAACATACTTTTTGTGCCAAATATAAATAGATGTACCGGCTGATAATAGGGGAAGTGTGGTACCTTGGGGCATTTTTAATTTCAGTTATTAGCCATTGTTCTGCCACCTGTAAGCAAATATAAAAAGTATTTCTATCTACTTTAAGATTTGTCCATCTCAAGCAGTGTGTGTTAGCATCTTTGTTCGGTGGAAGGTTGTTTGCTGTTTAGGACGTTCTGGAAATTTTTGTTATTTAATTTTTCAGGAAGAGTGTTAACAAAGTTTTGTGTTGCAGTGTTTTTACTTCTGGTATGATTTAAGGCACAGGTGAGAACTTAATTTTTATGCTGTTTCATTTGACACAGACAGTTTGCCTGCTAATCTAAGCGAACTATTAAATTTGTGTTGTTATTCCTTATTTGGTCTATTGTATCTTGCGCTTTCATGTCATGTTGTGCCTTGGGTCATGGGTCAAGGTACAACACAGTACAGTACATTCAGGATAAAAAATAATTATTTTCTTGGAGAATGCCATGAAGAAAGTCAGGTAAAAGAAGACAGATGGTAGATCCAGCAGCCATAGGATGAGCCACAAAAGATATAATTAATAACAATACAGCATTAAGGATGGCAGCATACAATTTGGGAATTTCAGAAATTACAATAAGCCGTCACTTGTTGAAGTTCCAAAAGCAAGAAACTCCTACGGATTTTGAATACACAGCCAGAAATGATGTTAAGAAAATTTTCAGTGCCACACAGGAATTTGAATTGGTTGAGTATTTCAACCAGGCTGCAAAATGACGTTATTGTCCCACAAAGAAGGAAGCTGTACAACTTGCCTTTAAGTATGGCAAAGAAAATGATGAGGTTAGGTCACAGAGTTCGGTAAAGAACTAATGTGCTGGGAACATATGGCTCAGGGGACTGAGAAAAGCCATGAGTCCTTGTGTTTGAGGAAACCTGAAGCTTCTGGTCACAATGTACCAATTTTAACCGTGAAAATGCGAAAGCATTTTTTTTAATTTAAGGGAACTTATGTCAAGACACGGTTTCACAGCTAATAAAATCTCTAACTTAAATGGTACTGGTAATTCAACTGCTCATGTTTCTCCCAAAATTATCTGTGCGTAGGGAATTGAGCAAGTGGGGAGTGTCACGTCAGGGGAGAGAGGGATAAACGTCACAATGATTGTTGATGTAAATGCCTTTGGTAACCTTGTTTCTCCAATGTTGATATTTCCAAGGGTGCATTTCAAGAACAACATGTTGACTGGTGCTCCTTCAGCTTCAATTGCAGGTGCACACCCAACAGGTTGGTCCAATCAGAAGCTGTTTGGTGACTATTTGAAGCATTTTTTTTTTTGCATGTGAAAGGCCTTGTAAGGAAGACCTAGTTCTCTTGATTTTAGACAACCATGAGTCCCACTTGTCAATTATTGATTTTAGACAACCATGAGCCCCACTTGTCAATTATTGATTTTAGACAACCATGAGTTCCACTTGTCAATCTCAGCCATCAGTGTGACAAAAGAAAATGGAATTCTGTTGCTTACACTGCCGCCCCATACATCACATAATTTAGAGCCATTGGATTGCACCGTCTTTGGTCCATATGAAACATATTACAGTGCTTGTCTTAATGACTGGATGCTGTCAAACCCAAGAAAACCCGTAGCCATGTGCAGTGTTGCAGGCACTATTGGAAAAATATTCAGCAAGGAATTTACCGAACATAACACTGAAAAGAGGTTTCATGTGACAGGAATGTATCCCCTAAATGAAAATATTTTTGGTGAAGATAAATTCCTATCCTCCTATGTCACTGACAGACCTTGCAGTCGGGTAATAGAACTTAGCCATTGCACCTTCAGGTTCCAAAGACAACAATGAAGAAGGAACGTCAGCTGGATTTATTAAAGTGTCCCCAGAAATAAGACCCTTCCCTAAAGCTGGACCCAAAAAAAGTGAGGGAAGAAAGCATGGAAAAAAAGGATTCTAACAGATACACCAGAGAAGACTGAAATTGAAAACCAGAGAGCCAAAAAGGGTAAAAAAAAATTTTCAGGGAAGACTCTTGAGAAGAAAACTTTGAAGAAGAAGTTGATAACTGTTGACAGCTCTGAAGTAGTAGAAGTGATATAGAAATTGCAAATATTACTGAAGAAAGTTGACGTTGAAATAGGGGATTTTTATTTTAGTACAGCTGGCAGGCAGTAGAGCATTTCTTGTTCACAGCTGAAGTAATGAATGATTTTAGTGTATATGAATGTGAAATCAGGTATTACAAACAGCTGGAGAACATCAGTAAATTTATCCTTGACAAAAAATTATTTTTCAGCATTCTTTTTTAGTGACATATTACGGTGGCTTCCACCGCCATTACTAGCAGGAATGTCCAAATACCAAGCATCAGAGCTGCTTTTTCCACTTGATTTTAGAGCATTTAGTGCTTTTTTAGCTATACAAAATGTATAAGAGTATATGGATTTGAACTCGTTTTAAGTTCGGTACAGCTTATCTTGCACATTTAATGTTCTTCATTTGTATGTATATTAAGCAGATGTTATTGGAAGAATATTGATTGCATACACTTTTCTTTTGTTACTGCTGATGCCGCAAGTTGTTGATGTAGTCATAAGTGTAGTATGCTACAGGCCCTGACCCTACACAAAGTGTGCAAAATAAATTTACTCTGCACTTTACCCTTTTCTTGAATTATGTTCCAAGGTACAACATGGGGTGACCCAAGCTTGGGTCACTTTTTACCTTCTCTTTAAATGTAATTTGTAGCCATACATATACAGAAATGTTGAAATAAAAATATACTTCAGTTGCCAGATACGTGTGCAACATTATGCAGCATTTTAACCCTTTGGCCCTGGAGCTGGATATTTACAGTTTAGCACACCATTTACGTAAAATGTAAATATTTTATGAACCAAGGAGTGTAACATTAGGAAATACACGACATTTTGTGGAGGAATAAACGAAGATGGCAAGAGAAAGACTAAAAAAAAATAATTTAATATATTTATTGAATAAATATATAAAAAGCGTACTCTGGGGACTAGCGGTACGCCTGTCCTGTGTACAGGATACATGGTGCCTAAGGTTAAACTTTATAACATTTAATCCCATTCGCGCAGACAAATGAAAACCCAAAATTTCCGCAGGTTCAATACCTTCCCCTAACAATAACTATTGCGCTACTCGACTTCGTTGCTTATAGGTTTAGAAACCGGGAAGTGGCGGCTAAATGTGCTTGTCAGTACAGCGTGTGTCCAGAAGTTCCGTCATGGAAATCACTACGTATTTCATTCCTATTTCACCAATCACAGTCCACAACTTTCAGTGTTTGTGGGATTAATGCACAATTTTAAAGATCAATTTCAGGTACTTTTTACCACCCCCGTGTTAAAGCTGTTGACGACAGACTTTTATAGGCTATTATTATTAATGGCACATAAGTAAATAATACAGGTATTATTTATAATGATTAGGTCCTAGTGCTCTAAGGGTTGCTCACCACTGGTCAGTGGCTTTAAAATTATACTTTTTGAAATTGATATTTTTGTATGTTCTCAGAATTAATAAGTGTACCCTTACTGTGGCACTGGGACTTGTTTTTCTGCAAGTACTTAAGCCTTTCCTTCTCAGTGCAATTCCACCAATGCTCCTTATTTATTAATCTGTCACCGGCGCTGTACCGTCTCAACAATTGATAGCGTCTTTAAATAACTGACTGTAGTTCACCATGTCTTTCGTTCTGCTATTACTGTCATTTTATTTTATGTTCATGATTTTATTGCCTAGTCTAATTTGTCGATACAACATCAAAGTTTTGCTTCATCTCCGAATTTGTATTTATTTTAATGGAATTCATCCCGTTGTGTTGACACAGTTTATTTATTGCCGTCAAACTCAGCAGTTTTATTTATTAAATCCAACACTGCATGCTACATGCTTCGGTCGTCCTCGAGCATCTTCAGGCATTAAAATGCGCGGTGTAAAACGTATGTGGACGTGTGTTAAAATATTTTGTGTTGCGTAAGACCTCACAGATTTTGCAAATATCATAACATTGGATTATTATGGAATTTTTATTCCGTAAGTATCTTTTTGTTTTGTTGTTAGAACCATGCCGCTTTTTTGTAGAATTGTTAAAAAGTATTTAAAGATGTTTTACGCAGAATATGTTTTGTTGGAATTTTAAAAATATCTGTTTCCCTGGTGTACATTAATTTGTGTATGTCCGTACGTTGTCTGAAAACTGGTAAGCTCAAAGTGTATTTGCAATGAATAACAAGTCTGTTTTAGTATTTAAAGTCTAAAACACATATATTATTCAGATGATTCCCCCCCCCCCACATACGATTCCTTTTTGGAGTTCGGTATTTGCTGGGTTGCTTTGTTGCTGAATTTGTTACACCTTGTGTGTATTCATGTTTTCTGTTTAACATTTTTGTGGACAGTATCCTGCAAATGTAATGAATGCTGTAAGTGTGATATTTCGGGATATAAATTTTTCCTTCCGAGAATCACCTTTTAGATTTTTGACGTGCGGTCTTTTTTTTTTTCGCGCGCTGTTTCCTGTGTCTTGTTCGATGTACATCACTCAACTGAATACTCGTGGGATGCGCATCGTATCAGGAGTGCGATCAGTTCTGACGTCACTGGATTAGGTCAGTGTATATAATCGCGTCGAATAATACTTATTTGAAACGGTGTTTTGGTCATTTATTTGGTTGTTATTTTTGTTTCGACATAGACATGAAATATTTTTAGGGTGTTCATACGTCCTGTCTTGGTTACATGGACGATATTCATAATGCCTTATTTTGGCCCGATTGAGTTGCTGCGCACAATGGGCCCAACAGAAGACATTATGGATATGAACGACAGTGACATCAGAACTTATGACCCCGTCGTGATACGATGCGCAACCCTCCAGTATTCAGTTGCGTGGGTGTGCAACAGCAAGGCACGGGAGCCAGCGTGTGTAACACAAACCGTACGTTAAAAATCACACTTACAATATTAATTATATTTACAGGATACTGTCTAGAAAAATGCTGAATATAAGCCATGAATACACATAAAGTATAATAACTTCAACAATACATGCAACCCAGTAAATACCGTATGTCAAATAGAAAACTAATCGTAAGTGAAAATATGAATATCATCTCAACAATTTCCATATTTTATTTAACCTTTAAACATTAAAACAACCTTGTTATTCATTGCCGATACTCCTTGAACTTACCATGTTTCAGAGAACATAACGCATATACACAGAGTAAACCAGGGTAACTACATACAGTTAAACTCTGTTATAACGACCACGGTTTGTGCGACACCTCATTTATAACGTTACAAATTCTGTGGCACCAACTAATTCCCCATAAGGCGTATGGTTGCCCCTCCTCGCCTAGTACGACATACGTAAGGGCATCTATGTCGGATTAACGACATTGTCAGTCATCGTTACCATTATAATTTTCCAAGAATTATGCCATTTTGAGAATTTAGCCTTCTTCTTGAGAGGACAAGCGCTGTACTTTTGCGGGTAGCTGTGTAAATTCCAGGCCTGGATAATGACAGTAGTAGCTGTGAAAGTGCTTGATGTTTTCGTCTACTTTTTCTACTCCTCCATTTAATAGGAGACTGGTAAAATGATAACATGGCTACAATTACGAACAACACAGAGGTTTTGAATGTCGAAGGAAAAGTGGTACGAGAAATAGAAAATGGAAAAAAGAAAGCTGACGTGTTGCGGGATTTGGTTTAGTAAAGTGTACGATCCAAACGATTTGGAAAAACAAAATAAAAATTATTAGTGCGATTGAACAGAACGTATCGAGAATATAGCGATTTCGAAAGCCTGAACGAAGTGAAATCGATGAGGCTCTGGTGAAGTGCTTCAAGCAACAGAGAAGTGATAATGTCCCATCGAGTGGTCTTCTTGCTTGATAACTTTTGCCTTTGGTAAATTTTAATTCAAGTTAATGTAAAGTGTTTTTTTTAGCGTACAGGTGCGTTGAAATTTACAATTATAGAAGAGTGGTTTTTATCATTTCTAAATTTTAATTTAAATTTGAGGTAGATCATTGCGTTAACATTACGTAATATGCCTGCAGGCTTGTCTTATATCTTGAAATGTTTTTCCTTCACTTTTAACATACACCTCGGGGCACGCGGTGGCGCAGTTGGTTGAGGCACTGCTCTACAAGCCGGAAGGTGGCGGGTTCGATTCCCGATGGTGTCACTGGAATTTTTCATTGACGTAATCCTTCCGGCCCCACTATGGCCCTGGGGTTGACTCAGCCTCTAACAGAAATGAGTACCAGGAATATTTCCTGGGGGTAAGGGCGGCTGGTGCGTAGGACTGACAACCTTACCACCTTCATGTGCTGATTGCCTTGAAATCTGGGAACCTCATCCTCCAGGAACCCGCAGGGTTTGCTTTAACATACACCTCGCTTAGAGCGACACTCGTTTATAATGGCACAAATTATTCACTCCCTCAATGACGTTATTATAACCGAGTTCGACTGTATTTTAAAGAAGCCCAACAATACATAGTCTGCGAAAAAGGGTATTAAAAACTTCTAACAACTGTAGAAAAATACGGCATGGTTTTAATAGCATAACAAAAAGGTACCGAATGAAGAAAAAGTCCACAATATTCCAATGTTACGGCAGTGGAAAATTTGTAAAGTCTCACATATCGCAAAATATTTGTAACGCATATCCACTTGGGTTTTAAATTGTGTATTTTAATGCTTGAAGATGCTCGCTGACTACCGAAACAGAATGCAGTGTTGGATTTCATAAATATTGTTTTTGTGTTTGGCAGTAAATAAATTACTACTTATTTATATTATTTCAAGTACAAACAATATTTCGTACATCGTATGTATCTCTGTACCGTACCGCATTTTGTATCTCTAGGTCGAATCTTCAGATACTTAAGGCTGTCAAAATGAGAGCTGAACAGAATTTTCGCACGTGCACAGAGCTATTTTACATTTCACAAAATTGTCAATTTTTACAAAATGCATATATTTTTCTAAGGTACAGAGCTTTACCCCACACAACTTTAGGTTCCTGAACTAAGTGGCGCTGGTGTCGTTCCGCATAATCTGGCGCGTCAGCCATGTCTTGACTGATGGCAGGAAACTAACAGAAGAACGACTTTATTGAGCTTCCAACGGAATGACGACTTTAGTAAGTTTTGTAAAATTCGGTCATCTGGTTGCAGAGGTACACGAGTAAAACATACACGCACGTTGACAGGGGAGCCATGCTAGTGAAGCTCTCAGCTGGTCAGAAAACCCTCGGTCATTTATGCCGGTCGAAGTTTTATTACCCTGTTCACCAAAGCCTTCCAGTTGACTTTATCGTTAGCCACATAAATCCACTCCACACCTTTACACACCAGTGTTTGAAGGTCCCAGTTGTTGTCCTCCCACTTAACGCGTATCTCTTTCCATTGTGTTCCCTTGGGTTTTCCAGCCAATATTCAGTATGCATTTTGAATCTCTCCCCGTGCTACATGCCCCGCCCGTTTCGTACGTTAGCTGGATGATGATTAATGAAGCATAATAAATGCTACTGAATGACGGCGGTAGACCATAATGCGACCGAGATTCAAACTGGTTACCTCTGGAATTTTGGTACATGTTATCATGACACATTGAAACATGAAGCCGCTCAGTGCTGTTGCACCAACATGCGTCACAAACGGGCCCAATCAATACGGCGAGGAGACGCAATAAGGGCGCATGTCCATTGACGTCATCCAACACTTTGTTTTCAAACATTTGTAATTTCTGGTGTTCTGTTAGATAGCGATTCACATAGCAAGTGTCAGATTATTGTTATGGTGTATCTGATAGCGTAGACTTACGCTTGTCCCCGATGTGTTCTCTGTCGTACCACCTTATCACGATTCTCAATTCTGCCTCTTTTGTAGCAGAGTTATAGAATGCGCCTGTTGCCTTTGCCGTGCCTGTTCACACATAACAACTCGAGATACCCCGAACGGATTTTCATGGTATTATATACGAACGTTTCGTTTGTAGTAGTGCATGTGTTCCTTTGCGTATTTGGAGCGTAACTCTCCACTTTTGTGTGTTGTAGTTGAAAAGTGGAACACATTGGATGTCTCCTGCACCCACCTTTTTCGAGATAACGAAACCGATCGAACGCCCCGGAATTTTCACTCAGTCGAACAAAAATCCATCGGCCTGATATTTCGTACGTCCCGCTCAGGCAGTGACTTGCGGTACAGTTGCCATCATAATTCGAGTTGTTTTTCTTTCCCCATATTTGCGCGTTCGTGGTGTTTATCCGTCTTCCATTCTTTACAGTCAATCACACCGCATTTATATTAACAGACGACAACTATACATTTGCTTAATTTGAAATTAAAACGTTAATTAAACTTCATTAACTATCCCACGCGTGAGGCTACCTAGCTGTGCTGCTAGGGTAAGGATGGATGAGGCGACTGGGCCGGCAGTTGAACGCGTGCTAGCAGTAGCCTTCGGAAACAAACTATGTTGGTTCGAGTCCCACTATCGGCGTGTTTCGTTATGTAGCCCAGGCAGTTGAAAGCGTGCTAGCAGTGCTTTCGGAAACGAACTATGTTGGTTCGAGTCCCACTGTCGGCATGTTTCGTTATGTAGCCCAGGCAGTTGAACGCGTGCTAGCAGTAGCCTTCGGAAACAAACTATGTTGGTTCGAGTCCCACTGTCGGCATGTTTCTTTATGTAGCCCAGGCAGTTGAACGCGTGCTAGCAGTAACCTTCGGAAACAAACTATGTTGGTTCGAGTCCCATTATCGGCATGTTTCTTTATGTAGCCCAGGCAGTTGAACGCGTGCTAGCAGTAACCTTCGGAAACAAACTATGTTGGTTCGAGTCCCACTGTCGGCATGTTTCTTTATGTAGCCCAGGCAGTTGAACGCGTGCTAGCAGTAGCCTTCGGAAACAAACTATGTTGGTTCGAGTCCCACTATCGGCATGTTTCTTTATGTAGCTCAGGCAGTTGAACGCGTGCTAGCATTCGCGAACTTGTTCTGTATTGCTGTTGTGTCTTGATTCTTGTAGCATTTTAAAAGTCGTGTTTTTGATGCACGTCATGACGTTCTCTCCCAATGTTCCAGCATCTCTGTTCGTTAGCAGTGCTTTGTGTATCTTGCATCTGCGGAGACCGGGGAGAAGCACAAGCAGCATCTCTGGGCGAAGACACGAATCCCAGACTAGCGGAACAGGCGTGGACTGTCTGTCCATTTGCAGGACGTAGACCAGCCCGTTGGTCTTGTTTTCCATTGTGCTGGAGGAAGACGTTTTATTATCACTGCGATAATACGAGTGTCAGTTTACAATGCAGAATTCTGTATCTATCTTGGATGAGATATTCCGTTGTCTTTGAGATAAATAAGACTCTACACCGACAGTGACAACTGGTTTTAGACAATAGGCCTACTTCTAATATCTAAAATGTGCTACATGCTTCGACTTTTTGTTTAAAGCCATTGTCAGGTACTAGTATGAAAATGTGTAAAAGAAGATAAAAATTAATAGTTGTTATGAAGTGACGTTACTGCTTAAATAGTGGATTGAATTCTCAATCATATATATATATATATTAGTTTTTTTTAGCCAAACTGAGTTTCAATATTTTAAGATTCCTACCCATACACCTGCTCGTAGTACAGCAGCCTGCCATAACTAATGATGCTCTGATAGCCGAGTCACAGCGGTATAACTTCCATAAATCCGCAGAGGAAATACTGCAGAACACGCTTGTCCAGAGGCTGGAAAGTGGCACTCCCACCATTGGACTACACAGTGGCAGGCTAGTAACCCGCCCTAGGGAATTAAGTATGGCTTTTAAGTCTCAGTGTGAAGCCAACAGGACGGCAAACTTGACGACGAACTATGGCGAGAAAAACGGTTAAGCGAACATGGAAAGAGCAAAATAGTATTAAATACGCAACTTGGAATGTAAGGGGAAACCCAACAAAGAAGTGGAGCTGGGCTGTATATTAAATGAGAAATTAAAATAGCAACAATTACAAAATCAAAAAAGAAACAACCATTTGACAGACTAAGAAGATATAACAAGTCATATGGCTACGACATGTATCAAGAATGAACAACAGCAGGATGCCAAAATAATGCTGAATTGTTGACCAAAGGGACAAAGACAGCTTGGAAGACCTTTGAAGAGATTATTAGAAGAGGCCGAAACTGGTATATTAAGGCCTAAATCGTGACGAACGATGATGCAGATGGATATACTAATATGTTTTGATTTTTATAATGTATCGCCTATTTTATGGTGGGGAGGGTCTTCTAAGGAACTCCTTCTTGACGGGTTTAGTTATAACTTGGAAGAAGTAGGGTAGTAAGCCTCTTTAAAATGTTTGGGATTGCAAACCAGAACCATTGAACAGTATAGACGTGTATTTAAAACAACGAAATGGATTATAGGAGTATAGCTTATATTAACTTGGCACTGTGTGTGATTAGTCCTGGGTGTTTTCAGTCTTATATTCGTGAAGCCATTTTCCAGGTTTTTTTTTTTAAGTATTCTAAACGGGCTGCTGTCAATGATGAAATTTTTAGAGAGGAGGAGATAATGTAAATAATTTGCAGGGTAAGTTAGTTTGATGGAATCACAAAACATATAATCATGTCGTACGGCATATTCAGTGGTTCGAATGTTATCCTTATTCCACGGTTGGTAAGGCTGGTCCTTCCTCTGTAATATATGTCCTGATTTCCGAACAGAAATGTTACATCTAATTATGCAAAGGCTCTATATTTTCGCCTTCTTGCGGGTCCGTCATTACTGCAACTTAATGACTTTCAATTGAGCTTTGATTATACATATATAATCATATAAAATGTACATATGATATGTATATTCCATACCTTAACTCTTCCGTACGCGCATATTTCACAGCTGCATCTGTCAGAACCTATAGTACCAGCGCATTTTGTACAGTGTGCAGTGTCCTAATTGCTATGAATCCCAGCAGTTGTATGTTTATTTCAGGATCTACAAGACGTATCTTCCTCTGTGCCTTAAGCGCCACGCTCCTTAGCGTCATGTTGTGAGGACCACTCGAAAGTTGAAATTCTGTGGCAAGGGGCACGTTTCTTATTCTGGGTGTCATTGAGGTTTGTCTTACAGTATTTTAGGCGAGCTTTGTCAGTGCTGGTAGCATAAGTCAATATTTGAGCATTTTGTTTCAGTGTTTGACCGAACACGTGTTGGTGTAGGGATTAGACTGAGGATGGACTCGTTAAAAAGCGAGTAACTGTTGATGTGAAGTAGGTGGACATTTCTTGCTTCCATGCCATTCTTACGCCAGAAATGAATACTGTTCGACAGCCTATTGTCTTTGAGGCACTATAGGTACGATTTTTTCTAGGTTATAGTCATATTTGTGGTACACTAACAAGGTCTGCTGCATGCCTGAAGCTTCGGCTGTGGACAAGCTGGTGGAGCTTCATTCGTATCTTTTGCCCGTTACGACTGTCCTGTTTCTCGTTTATGCTTCTGATCTTGAAACAAAGAAATGGGAAATGCATGTAAGTTGTTTAACTTATTAAAACACGGCACAGTAATTTAAATATGTGGTTTATAAGATTAAACTTCAACATTTCCCCAAATGGCATATTTACCTGAATTTATTCAATGATGATAACGGTTGGTATCATTGGCAGTCTGTTAATAGTGGATTTGTTCCTCAGAATGTTTGAGAACTATTAACCTTTCTGACGGTTGACTAAATGGAAATTATGTATATGCACATATGGTCAGGACACATTTCCATTTAGTTAATTATACTGACACAACGGGGAAGAGTCACCTCAAAATTTCTGACGGTTGCATGAAACTGCAGTTCAGTACAGCATGTCTGCCGAAGGCGGAACTTCAACATACACGAATTTAAAAAAAAAATTACTATTTTTGCTTACCCCAAAATATGAGCATGTAATGAAAAGCTTACCATTCAGACACTCGAACACGCACATATTTTTGCGCCATACTTCACGCACATGCTCGATACGCGATACACCTGAAACAGAAGCAAGCCCTGCCACTTCCACAGTTAGCACGATGGCGATCATGCAAGAGAAAGCACAGTTCATTTGATTGGCCGAAGGCAAATCCATTATGTGGGTGCAGCGCAGTACATATAAAAGAGATCTTCTTGTGGGTTAACGATTCGACGCTGATTTAACCAGTATAAGGAAAGCGGGATTGTGTTAAAGCGCGATCACCTGGCCGACGCCGGACCTAGATAGTGAACGCCTAATTCTGTCGTGTCTACTCAGTTGGAAGAAGACCGTTGCTCTTCGGAGTTTCCAGCTGGATAAAAACTACGATCCAAAATGTCTTGCATAAGAGGTTAAGGCTGCACGCCTACAAAATTCTGCTTGAAATAAAACATACAGTTCGGTACTCAATACAGCAAGTTGTAGATCTCATTCTGAATGGTGTCGATGGCGGTGACTTTTTTTTTTTCGGCGAACGCTATACAGAGATAAAGCAACCTTCCATATGAATGGTCACGTAAACGGACACAAGTGGGGACAAACAACGGCCACATGAAATCTATGAGCATGTGCGAGAATCCTCGAATAATGCTTGATCGTGTTACAAGGCCTTTTGTTTTTGCTGATAACCTGTCACGGCAAACATTACCTGGGTATGTTGCAATTGTCTTTCCTAAAGTTGATGGCATAGAGCAAGAAGAAGAGGAAGAATAGGAAGAAGAAGTTTTGTTTCAACCAGATAGTACTCCACTTCCATGCAGTCATGAGGTACGAAATGCCCTGAACGTAAGATTTCCTACTCCATAGCTTGCAATAGGTGGACTAACGCCGTGGCTGTCACTAAATCCAGTCCTTTCACCACTGGATTTGTAACATCCCGTCTATGCACATAAACTCCGAGATTTGTGTCATCTGCGAGAGAGCACACGGTGTAGGGGCAGACGCTCTGGAAATGCTTAAACTAGCATGGCATTAAACTGAGTACCGTCAGATGGTTACGGAGCTATGAACGGTGCTGCGCCCACTGAAATCTTCTAATGTATGTATGAAAACATTAGTTGCTGAACCTCGTGACAACAGTATCCGTCGTCTCATGGAAATTATTAGAAACGAAACTAGTTTCACCATTTTCGGTGACTATGTAAGTGAAATTATTTGACCAAATCGAAAAATATAAAAGGATTTTGATTGAGATTTTGTTTTTTGGTGCATAAAAACTGTATTTCATCTTACACTCTCTTTATGCCTTCCAGTGTTTTTTATAACCGAAGGTGTATTTGGAATTTAGAATGTGGCATACGGCTTTTAAAACTTTCTTGGTTGGCGTTCGTAACAAAAGAAGGCCCTGAAACGGGGACCCCATTTTCAGCCACCGTCTCGTATTTATGTTCAGTACATTGGATCCAGTGTCACTCTAAAACTATTCATGATACGTCATATTAGTGGCTGTTTTAGAAACTTAGGCGATATTCTTATGGTTTACAACAGCTGACATAAATAACATGTTTATGGAGTTGTATAAAATTAATCCAGAATTGGTTTTCAGTTCGTAACACCAGTTTCAGAGTAAAATGAATTTCGTAGATTTTACCTTAACCAGACTCCCAAGTAACATTCAGTTTTTCATATTTAAAAAAACCGTCCGATATATTTTTAATTTCCCGAGCGTAATATTGCCGCCATTATACACGTACTTCACCGACTGAACACATTATATATCCTACTGAAAAATAAATCTAAAAAAGGTATCTAAAATATCCCAAACAATACCGTTTAGTGTCAGAAACTCTTGACGCAAGAACAGTGCGGTTATTCATTGTTAGAGAATGGGGAATACGAAAGCTTTGTTTTCACATGTATTGGTATAGAAACGAAGTTTGTTACAAAACTGTTAAAACATATCAATTTAAGTATTGAGTTAGGGCGTATAATTCAACTGAACTGAACGTTCAGTTTTTTTTATGCCGGACTGCTGGCTAGAAGTCATTACTCGGAAGGTCCTGCGACCGGCCATCTCGACACAGGTTTTTCTTGGTTTCCCTGTGTCTATAAGCAAATGCTGAGATGGTTCCCAAGATTCCAAGTTGCCACTACATGCTTCTCATGTAGC
>Ga0123354_10008745_pt1 | contig 15434 bp, 13 predicted proteins | sample TergutLab28metaG_2_FD_97872 | JGI IMG/M metagenome (GOLD analysis project Ga0123354, IMG submission 97872) | Labiotermes labralis P4 segment gut microbial communities from Petit-Saut dam, French Guiana - Lab288 P4 | ecosystem: Host-associated > Arthropoda: Insects > Digestive system > Gut ...
AACCTAACGTCCATCGTGTCTTTCCCTTGTTGTTTTTCGCGGTCGTTTGTTTTGATAGGAGTTTGGAGGAGGGGGGGGGGGGGGGGGGGGAGGAAAATTAGAAATTGAGTCCTCAGTCATTAATTCACGCTGATAAATTACATATATTACTTCAGCTCGTATTTCACTCACAATGCCAATCCTGATTAAATGATTTAGACACGGTCATGAAGAGGCTGCTAAACCGACTGACGAGTAGAGGTTGCAAAAGACGTACAGAATTTCCGAATATAATTAACAGGGTGCATGTGAGAATGAAACGTGAAGAAGCGTCCTTGCGTATCCGATCCATTGGGAAGTTACAGGCAACACACACTGGGCAATGTAGTACGCATATCACAAATTACAGTGAGCAATGGAGTTCTGTTTCGGCGCGTGTTCTAAAAATCAACGGACAATGAACACGGACTATGTTCCGTTGTATAAATTCATACATAATGTCATACAACGGTTCGCGGCGAAATATTCAGTTTTTGTTCGCAGAATTCAGGTCTTTTCCTGCTGCTCCAAATGTGTTTTTACGTCACTGTTTAATACACTGAGGAGATGAAAAGTTTTGAGTCACCACCGACAGCGTATCTGTGCAATTGCCATATCACGTCGTATGTACAGGCTTCCGCATGTGCACAGGCGGTTGGACAGTGGGAGGTACGTCGCGTGACTTGTTAGGAGTGCAAATAACTTGATTACCTCGATTCATTTCGTTTGAGTTTACTTTCTTTATTTATAAAACAGGAAGTCGTCACAGAACTACAGGGGGGGGGGGGAGGATATAAATGTGCAGTACGGAAGAACAGAAACTGTTACATTCCCACTAGAGTGCATGATAACGTAACAGGCCAAACGTCTCAGTTATTTACGGCACACTTACAAAAATAGGACCAGAACTTAAAATAATCGTTTACTTGGAACAAAGCTCATGAAATTCGTTTGATTTAGATATAAAGGTTCAATTCCTACTTCAGAGCAAACACATGAGATCTCCGTTATACGGTCCACCAGAATGGTGCTGTGGTAAATAATTACTTTATTGTAACAATCATACGACACACATTAATACAGCAGTTTAAGTTAATTCACCCAGTAAAATACAGTAACCACTGTGTTCTTTTTTAACAGAAATAATCGGTGGGAACATTTGTATATGTGGGTAATCAAAATTTAATTTGGGATGATAACGCTAGAAAGCTGTAGAGACAGAACGAGATAGAGCAGCAGCAACTCTGCTAGTTATGCAGGAGATGTTACAGCAGTACAGGACAGTGATACTTGAAGCAGGACAACCTGAAGACTGTAGAGTGGAAAAGAGAGAAGTTAGCAAAGTATAGACACACGAGCCAATTAGTATAAAGGACTTCTGGTCATGCTACGAATTTGTCATTGTCAAAATCTAATGGGTTTTGGAGTCGACCGGGAGAATCAAAATTCGAGCTTTTGACATTTTTTTCGAAATGCAAATCAAGCGGAAGCACCTTAAAACAGCCCGGTAGGAGACGCGTATATGGGGTTTACACAGATTACACTAAAGGAGACCATGTTGGTCATTAGAAGCCAATGGCGAGAGACAATTCAGAATTTTACCTTTTAGGATCTATTGGGAAAAAAAAGTCAAATTAACAACTGGACAGTGAGAAAATTCAAGCAGTGGAATCACTTTGGCCGGGATGCCAGTTACGTCAACACAAGCTGTCTGGACTTGGCTAGGTAAAGATGTGACTTAGGTCCATCCGATTCTGTCAGTTACAGTTACAGTTAATAACTAATAATTTCTAATTGCATTACTTAAAAGGATTATAGTGACATTGATAGTGAAATTGGTAGTTTTAAAAGTGACATCTTTTAGTAGACAAATGGGTATAGTGTCATTAATATTAATTCACCAATGAAGTGACAGAACTAATAGGTGTCACAGTCTAAAATAATAACCGTAAAATCACTTTCGACAGTGGCTACAATAAAGTATAAGAAAAGAAGAGCATCGCTGAAATAGCTGGTAAAATTACAAAATACCGTGTTAATTATTTATACGAGTGTTACCACCTCTATGATCAACCTATACTATCCCTGCTACCAAGGGCGTAACAACCGGCGAGACCTAACAACGGGTACGCAGGTTACCACAGCAGGACTACTAACGCCACACCTGTCGCCGATAGACAACAGCTTTGTCGCGAGATCTGATGTTCTCAAAGACGTGGTGCTGGGATGCATGCCCTCTAGTCTGTGACGCTGGGCGCGTAGTTCCAGAAGTGTCAAAGAAGCGCAGTATAGCGTCAAGCGAGCAGCTTTCTTGACGCTGAAGGTCAAGGCCCTACGATCCTTCGAAACGTCCGAAATACTCGCCCGACACGTCATATACCCGAACACCTGAATCCCCCTCATCAGCTACGTCATTTGTTGGTACAATTAGTACAGAGCTTCAAACTACCGCCCTGTTAAATTTCAGTTTTTAAGGTGTGACAACATTAATTCTGTTTTTAACCCTTATCCTGCTAACGTGGAGAATACGGTGAGCTTCTAATAATGCCAGCAGATGGCAGATGGGATTTAACTCGGTGTTTAAATGATTCAATAAGTGTGCGTTGTGATGATTCGGAGACTTTAACATACAGATTTACGGATTATACCTCTGTCTAAGCACCTTCGTTACAATAAAACCTTAGGTGACATCGTCCTGTTGAGTATTTCTTGTGGTTGTATTTATCGGTTAATGTAACACTATAATGATAACAAAGGCATAACGGTACGTCACCTAAGACTCTTCTAGGCAGCCGTTTTCGGTCTGGGGTTGCAGAGGAGCCGCGTCTCCGATTTGTAGCGTTGGGAGTGACGATATTTCAACAGAACTTTGAATACACGGAATCAGGTAAGAGTTATTCCGAAATCGGTTCCAAGTCATACAAGGTTCACCGAGCGGAAGGGGGTGGGAACAAAATGTTATTTAAGGTACATGGGTTGGACTAAGGGGTGAACAACAGGGTGACTCGGAAGGTCTGTGGAGCCGCATGTCTAAAGGGAATGAAGGGCGCCACCAAAGTATATCAAATTTGAGACAGGATGGTTACATGGAAAGAAAAATCGGCTCAGTACAACGGCTAATAGCAGGTTCTTTTGAGCACGGTAACTAATTTAATCTTCGGGCTGGGGTCATTGCATGACCAGCTGATCCATCATTACCTTCCCAATAATGACTCTGTGTTATGCAGTTGGTTCGACCGTCAGTCATAATTCGTAGGTCACCTTTGTCGAACCCAAGGAGAAAGCAGGCAATGAAATTACATGAATGCAACTAACGCCATGCAATGTTCACGTCAATGAACACACCCGCATTTATGTCTTCGCCGGATGTAACTCTGCTCCACTTGTTCGAAAGACGTACCCTGCAGCGACCAAGCCACCGCGATGGTTTTCGGGGGCTCCGAGAAAACTTAATTAACGACAAATTTCAATTTTACGTAATTGTTCATCAAGTAATATCAGGCCCTGAAGAGAAACTGAAAACTCTATTCATTTTGTAACCTATCTAAATAGCACTACTGTCATTGTAAACTACTAACAATAACCACTGCAGGTAAGCGGTAGAAAAGGTGGCGAAGAAATTTTTTTTTCACATAAAACCAACAAATTCAGTCGCATTACGCTATGCTGCAATGCGTTATCGGATTTATTTTGATATAATATCCTTGACATAAACTCATTAGATCATATTACATGCGTTTTATACATCTGGGTAACCGTCAACTTTCTTCTTCACAATCAACAGAACTATGCAATAAAATTAAAGTGTTAAACCATCAAGTAAAAAAGGTGATCTATCGTTGTAACACACAGTATGGGCAACAAGCAATAACGGTTGTGTATCTGGGGTCATGGTACAGTACCAGTCACACGTAATACCACGGATGCAAATAACACAGAATTTATTAAAAACGTACACGAGAATATCTCCTGCCTGGAATAGGAAACATTACAGACGTTCGGTTTTCAGAATCTCTCATATTGCTATTCACGCACAAGGTTAAAATAATGCTGTCCCTCTGTACACCATCAAGGCATAAAGTCGTAGTGGAAGTACATCTCCTATCATTAACCTCAGCCCTAGATGGACGTGACTTCCCACAGCTCCAAAGCTTCAAGAATTACTATCATCAACCTCCGATAACATATTTATGTGTGTAAATAAATGCCATTACACACTGCGTTACTGTGGAGAAATAACTACAAAGGCATTCGTTATAACATTCAATGGAGGATACAAGACCAAACGTATGTCAGACTTGCATTAACTTCTCACAAATATGTCACGTTCCAGGCTCTTCTTTCCCGTTACTGCAGCAGAACGATCGACCACCACCAGCACGTCAGTATTTTTTCTGTTAAGAAAAGCTGAAGTTCAAAGTTTCCATGTTTATTGCTTACTATTTATTGCACAATTATCCATACAGCCCTCTGTTACCTAGCTGGCGGCAGTAGTTTGAAGCATGCTTCAATTTTTACATCTGCATGAATACTGGAAGTGGATTAAAAATGGAACCCCTCAACTTTCTAACGACGATGCACAAGGATGAAGTTTGCATGCATTTTCGGAGCGCCTTAGCAGAGCAGATGGTGAAACGAGTGCTCCACGTCTGGCCGCTTATCCAGGAGGTAGTCCACCTCTGCTTCACATTCCCCTTGCTCCGTGCTACTCGGCATTCACCACGGTACGTACAGTACAAGTATACCGAACACTGTTCGGGCACTACCGAAGTGGTATGTTTGCGTATCAAACGAAAACCAGAATCGTGCAGCTAAATTTCAGGTTATACGTTGCCAAATAGGAACTTACGGATGTATTGGTCTAAATATACTTCTTAAAAAGGGGGTACAACTGAACAATACGCAAGCTATTCACATTTATGCGAGTTTAAGTCGCGAGAGGAGTTTTAAGAATGGGCACCTTAAGTGGGAGACATAAGAAATGTCAATCAGGTAACACAAAAAAACAAACACGCGAGCAACACAACACACACACACACATGTTTAAATGAAAACCCCTAACCGTAATCTGTATGGAAGCCGTCGGGCAACCCTAACATCGGTTTCCAATTCCATGGGGGAACTGAATGGTTTTCTGACAAAACCATGTCATTTAAACAAATTCCATCGTAACATAAACACCTGCATCATAAAGAAGTTCATACACAGGTACTAAATGTAACCGACAACTATGACTTGAAATTCTGATAAACAAATAACAGGACATCGACAACGCTGGTCTCAGAACTTGGTGCTGCAACGTACTGGCGACTCTTGGACGCCGAAACATGGGTGAGACAGTTTATTATCCGAACCAACAAATGCACAATATATATTAATAATACTGTATATACCGTAAGCACTCCTACATGTTTTGATGCATCTGCATCATCTTCAGGGAGTCTTAACCTTGAACTTGGCTAAAATTACAATTTTATTAAAATTATAACTCAATTAAATTAGTAGATTAAAATATTCACGTGATCGTTGTTAAATGATAAAATACAAACTGTAAAACGTTAATAATTATATCACGTGGAAGTTGTTCGTTTGGTGGCCGCATATACATTCTGGATAGTCTTGTCGGTGTAATCCCTATGTTGGCGTTTCCTGTATGCTGGGATGAGTTCTCATCAACTTCCACGTGATCTAATTAGTAACGTTTTACAGATTGTTTTTATCAACAACGATCACGTGAACATTTTAATCTACTAATTTTATCGAGTTATAATTTTGTAACTTTAGCCAAGTACAAGGTGAAGACCCCCTGAAATTGATGCAGACGCACTGAAATATGTAGGTGCAAGTACGATATATAAAATGACAATATATATGTTCGTGCAGTTGTTGGTCTGGATAATAAGCGGTATAAGATGCACGGTACATACACTGAAATAATGTGCGAGTCTCACTCAAAACAAGCAATGCGCCAATAACAAATACAAGAAAGCAGAATCTCCAACACGTGTAAATCTGAATGTACGTATAGACTGCAAGGTTTAAATGTTTGAGCTGGCACCATTCAATATATCCATACATGCGTGGACATTCAAGTCTTTAGGGATGTTACGCCATGTCGACTGGTGAACACGCGAGGAATGTTTAGCGGGATTGTAGCACGGATGCGCTGCTTGACCCTCAGGGTGGAGGAATTATGCTTCTCCGAAACGTCGGCAACTACTTACCAGCCGACGGGGCGTTTACATCCTAGACAACTTGAATCTTCAGCAACATCGCTGTGAGAACCTGAAACCTCGCTATAAGCGCTTGCGTACAGTGCATTCGGGCACCGACTAAAAAACCTTCGACAATTATGAAATAAACCTCATAAAATAAGCATAACTTCAAAACGGCACTTTATGCTAGGCGCTGCAGAAATGTGTTAGACCAACCGCACGCGAACGGGGCGTACATAAAGTTAATCAGTTGTTATGACAAACCTGCACACGCTCGTTGCGGACGACACACTAAGCACTTCTGTTGTGTTATTCATGTCCGTGCATTAACTGATACGTATATACAACACCACCAAATTAACTGCAAAATATATAAATAACAGTGTACATTTTTTGTTATATTATATAACACTTTGTGTTTGTAGACAATAACATTAATGTGGCCAGCAACGTGCGAACTCACACTGTAGGACTCCCATGGACGAGTGATGAGCCCGAAGCAGAGACCTCTACCTGACAACACACAACACACACAAGAGACAAACATCCATGCCCCCGGCGGGGTTCGAACCCACAATCCCAGCTAGCGAGCGGCCGCAGACCCATGTCTTACACCGCGCGACCACTGGAACTGCCAAGTCTGGCCCCGGCTGAATTTTGTGAACGAGAACGAAGAAACGCAAATATTTACGAAAGACAAACTGAAAATATAAATATTTACAAACCGCTGCATACTGAGACGTTGGTCGCTATACCAACCAAGCTTCCCACTGCCGCCTTTCTATGTCATAACATAAAAAAAAAAAATACATCGTAAAGATGCAATCATATATCCTTGCATAAATGCGCTGCCGATACTACAAATTCGTCACAAAACTGAGGTAAATAAAATGTATGCTGGTGCATAATTTGGCTTGCGATCCGGATAGGTTACGTTTCAATATGATTTCATTAAACATGAAGTTCCATCACCATTGGTGTAAAAGAAACAAAAAACCAAACGATGCCACTGTCGTGGATTAGTGGCAAACACAAAAATTCGAATACACCAGCAAGTGCCAGTTGTTCAACTAGAACTAGCTCTATTTTGAAATGATACGAGCACCCTGAATACGTATACATCCCGTGGTTCAGCAACCGTGCACCAAAGCTTTCGATAGATCGGTCACGCAACAATCTCATCCCCCCCATCACCGGTATACACATTAATCAACAATAACAACACACCCAACAGCACACGCGGTCGCACGTTTTTAAGCAAAAGCAGCTGCCAGTTAGTTACCTGTGAACTGTCTGTATCCATTAAGAATCTTGGTTTTCCACCACTTGGCTAGGTTCGCCGCCATGTGGTTACCACTGGACGCTGATTCTTGTAGTGTCCGATGATACAGAAGTACAACACTGAGCAACAATCCCGCAGACAGAGGGGGTTTACCTCTTAGTTGCGTCATACACGAAAAATTTCAGAAGCACACTTTGCACTTGATGACCACACGCGATAACAACTTAAAACAAAATATCGTCTCGCCTTTGAATTCTCGCCCCACGACACAACCAAAACACGGAAAAGCACTGGTGGAATGTACGTGACGGCACATATTTGTCAGCTAAAAAGATGCAAGGAATTCTTGCCGGTGCCCATCTTCAAGTCGTGAAGAACGCCCATGTTCATCAGTACACCTCCCAGTCGCAGGTGTTTGAAATTCGAGCTCAAAACCCCTCCGGGAATAAACACGTAACAAGGGAGGAATGTCAACTTAAAGTTTATTCCGTCAGTGTTCTTCCCAAACGATGCGGGACGCTTTCTTGGAAACTTTCAGCTCCCTGGAGAGAAGGAATGGCTTGGAAAACTATAGGGGTTTGTTATATTTTTAAACTGGGAACTTTCGGAGGTGGTCGTCTTAGTGGGTGGTTTACAACCAGAGAAGGGTGGATGCGACTATCGGGTGTGGTAGTGTTAGAGGGTGGAAGGGGCTGGGGTAATTCTCTGAATCGAAGGGAAAAGCTGAGAGGTGCGGTATGCGCACTGTATTTAAACTGGAATGCTACTTTAGTTACCGCCTAATATAGGCAATCAGTTCCGTCACATATACATATATACACACACATACACACACACACACACACACACATACACGCGCGCGATCTTTCTGACGGCGCCAAATATAGCCCATACAGACACGAATTCACTTTGAAGCGGCGCATTCACGTGTGAACACCAAACGCTTGGCTTTGCCTACATGTCGTGGCTTTACAACACAAACAAGACCAAGTCTTTTTCGTCACAGTATGTTTCAAATAATCTGGCAACGCTGCAACTTTCCAGTGTCTTCATCTAATTATATTCCTTCACTCAATCCTTCCTTTCCTTGCAGGTCATTTTCATGTATGTCTTTCACATTTCGTACCGAACTCTAATTCTTTCACTTTCATAGCTGCTTTCAAGGAAATGCTTAAGGTTAGGTTAACTTTTTGAGGTTACAGTGCTGTATATGTATTTTTTGTTTCGGATCATTCTTGCTGTCGGCACACGCACTATCACGCCCTTCGATACCTTCACTGCTAATACAATTTCAGTTTTATCACGACACTAATACGATATGATTATGTGTAATGATGAATGCTGGCAACTCACGCATCAAGGCCACTTACAAAGCACAAGCTTTGCTGCGCTGTGAGAAGAACAAACGCACGCACGTGCAAGTGAACTATACCTACGCTGCCTTCGCTACACCACCTACCACCTCGGTTTCCCCTCCTTAACTGAAGTAGAAGCAGCTATGTCTGAGGGACCCTACCTCTTCCCCTCTTTCGTGCTACCAGCAGCTATTATCTGGCGGTCCGTCTGTCACCCCCCTCCTCCTGCCAAACCTCGCTCTAGACTTGCACAGCGGTCGGTCCCGGAGCCAGCACGGCTTTCTTCTCTCCCCGCTGCTCCTATCCTTCCTTTGGCGGACCTGACAACCAAGCGGCGGTTCCTGTTAAAGGAAGGGAAAAAGAAGACGAAAAAATATGTCCAAGGAAAAAAAGAAAGGAAGAAAAGAAAGAAGAAGAGGAGACCGCATCGACAATGTTGCCAGGTGAACAATAAATATGCTTCTTCTGTATATACACTTCATAACAAAAATAACATGAAGGCCACATAGGTCTTACAGAACGCTGAAAAACGTAACGCACCCAAAACCTTAAATTTCAAGTATTGCAATCTAAAGAACGAAACTGCTTATTTATATAGTTGAAAATAGACACGCGTAACATTCCAGATGTTGGAGAGAGCAAAAATTATGTCCTGCTTGGAATTCTCTTATAAAGATCAAACTGACCAGCTGTCAAGGATGGGCACACCTAACTGGTGGGGGGGGGGGCCCACAACAAACTAAAAACAGTTAAGTTCCGCTCCATCTTCATCAAATATACGAATTGGTTCTGAACACATTAGACACACTGATCTGGTCCGACGCGAAATCAGGTCTGCCCTTCACTCTTTTTTATACATATGTGGTACAACACCCCGAATGGAGGGTCAGTTCCACCCATACCACGGGTTCTTGCCGTTACAAGACACCGACGGAGAAAACATTAATAGGCAGAGGAACAGAGGCACATGCAAGACCTGAGCGGTATTTGGAACGATTTGACCTCGGAAGTACAAGAATCCGTTTCCTTTACGGGCGTCCTTACTTTGTGGTAATGTACCTAACATCACATTACAAGCATGCTGTGGCTTCCGTAGGACACATTTTCGGCTCGGTACAAATTGATGAAAGAAACTCGGTACAACCGAATTATGTCTTGCGTGTAACATACGGGTCCACAAGTGTTCCAAGAATCTGGCAGCCAACTCAGATTTCTAGGCGCAAGAAATTGACATGAAGCAAGCTCCATACCGAGCACCCACAAATATAGGGCGCCAATGTACAACATTTTGTCGCCCGGACGATCTGATGTCCAGGATTTGTACACCCCTGTCATAGCAGCAGGTTCTGGTCTCAAAATTTGGTTCTGCGCCCTCCTGCAGTCATAATTCCATTTCGTAACATTTCCTACTGAATAAACCCTCTGATGCGTAAGTTACTTCTCAAGCTTTCGTTCATACTAACGGGAATTATCCGCTGAAACCCTGAGCAGCCACTCAAGGAACCTCAATACACCGCGGAATCACATAGGCCAAGATGCAGTTCGACTCCCGGCTGCAATAAAATATTCAGTTGTTTATCGTAACAATTTGCACAAGAACTAATGAAGCTCCAAAAGAAAACACCACCAGCGACTGCAATGAAACGGATCAACACTGCTCCCTTCCAAATCTGTACCATTAGTCACTCACAGCCATCCTCACTTCTCATTCTAAGCTACATCATTTCAAAAGATGACAAGCGTCGTTAAATTTCCGCTATCTGGTTCTGAAGCTGCCGGAACGTACTAAACACTCACCACCATACGATTAAGAATGCATGGAATTTACACTCTCCCATATAGTTTCGTAAAAGGTGCCGATTTCTTCGTCATCTGGTTATACAATACGAAATCCAGGAGGCCAAAATGGACTGGACATGTGACTAGAACAGGGATGACACAAAACATGTGCAAAATATCGGTAATGAAGTCCCTTGAAATAAGCCCACTTTGAAGATGTAGAAGACGTTTGGCGGATGACATTAAAGTTCATCTTGACGAAACAGGTATGGCAGGTGAGTGAGACTTGCACGTGCACGTAGTTCGGTGCTGGGGTGTGGAATTGCAGTTGAACCTTCGAGTTTCGCTGTCAGAAAGTTAACAGTCTAGTACCCGTTCGTAGTGTTCTTTTCACTTCATCACTCATTTGCTTAAGGAAGATGTGTTGTATCAGAGCAGCACAACAAGTTCTCAATAAAACTCCATTTCAATAGCAAAAATCGGTTGGAAATTTCTGGAAAATGGAGACCCGCCCTTGGTCTTATAACGATAGTGAACGACAGCCCCGCAGTATCCTCTGGTTTACGTTTTCAAAAAGACAGTACAATGTTGCATAATACACGTGTCAAAATTATAAATACAAGTTGGGTTTTGTAACAATGTTTACAATTCCACCACGTTTACTAACTTTCTTTGTAGCACCTCGAGAACCCAAGATTTAGGGGAAAGCTGTCACTTGCTCGATCGCGATATGCGAAGAAACACACGCAGATCTTCGTGTTAAATAGCAGTTATGATAATGCAGTTGAACCAAAACTGGGGTATTTCGACAAATATTGAAATAACCATCTAATATCAGTCTCATGGAAGTCCGTTTAGTGGCTCTCGAGTTGTTAGGCTACATGCGGACACAGGCACGGCAAAGCAAACAGGTTCCCGAAACTTTTCTTTGTGAATGGGCCAACAAACGTACACACGATCACTCGAAAGTTCTCGTCAAGTTATAACGTAATCATAGACAAATATTTTTAATGTTCACAAATTACAGACTTCGTGGTCGCATATCAACGTCGTTGCCAGTGTATTTCTTTGACATCACTAACACTCTTTCACGCGCGTACCAAAATTCACGCAAGGGTTTCATTGCCTCCAAATATAAGAAAGTGAAGAAGCGATGTTGTGGCATTGACCCATAAATAAAGACGATGACAATGATGGGTTTTCACGTCTTTTCCTTTTCCGCGAAACTGCACAGCCTACCGGCAGCAAGTAATCGCATCCTCACTGCACTTCAGCCCACGTTAAGTTCAGGCTAAGTTACGTTCCACTGTTGTTTGTTTCTGGCGCGACAGCCTCCGGTGGGCCAGGGCCTCCTCATTCACGAAGTTTCTCGATCACACACAATGACGCACCACAGTCGATAGGACTCCTCTGGACGCGTGATCAGCTCGTCGCAGACCTCTACGTGACATCACACACCACTCACAACAGACAAACACCCATGCCCCCGGTGGGATTCGAACCCACAATCTCATCAGGCAAGCGGCCGCAGACCTACGCCTTAGACCGCGCGGCCACTGGGACCGGCACGTTACGTTCCACTAGTAGCATATAATTTTTATTGAAGAATGCCTTCAAATGTTACCATTCAAATGTCAAGAGGAGAAGGCAGAGAATTTGCTGATAGTGGTAGACATGTAATTTGACATCAAGAATGTTCAGAACAGAAGCAGCTGGCGTTTCATATTACGTTCGAAGCATGGAAAATATGCCTAAAGATTCGACTCGCTAAACTGGCTAGAGCTTTACGGGACAGCAGTAACAGAAACGGGGAACAGAGGGACAGTTTCGGGAATTACCAAAAATAGCCGCATTTATTTCTTCGGCCCGACAGATATTATGATCTTTCACCTCAGCCAGTAAGGATCGCAGTTTCCCACCACAAGAAGAAATTCTGCGCAACCGCTTCACCAGTAAATTCTCTCTTGACTTAGTATCAATGACTCCTTTTCGTAGCGTATTACATTTCCCAATCAAGTTTCAGGCAGCAACAACATCACAAACAACAGCTGACGTATAGGAAATTCAGCAGGAAATTTCAGTCATCATTTTCATACATCATGATTTTCATATGTGAGCAAGACCAACAATATAAACATTTTTTCTTAAAAATTGTTATTAATAAATTAAATTATTCTCGACATGTTTCGAAAGGTAAAATACGGTAAGCTGCTTCTACAGACCTCTTGATGACGAACAATTATTTGTTCGAAACATGTCGAGGATAATGTAAGTGCAATCACAGTTTTCAAGAAAAAGTGTACATCTTGTTGGTCTTGACCACTTATATTTTTCATGCACTATACAATAATTCTAGAAGCTTCTATATACATGGGTCACTGTCTTTAGATTTCTGGTCACAGGAACGAACCACGGTCTACCTCATCAATTTAACGTTGTCGAGTCTCTGTCCATGACTGTCAGTTACAATGTAATGTATGTATTAGGAGTGGGCCTACTTGTGGTCTTTAACACCCCCCCCCCCGTCCTGAAATATCATGAAAAGCATGAGTTACTCTGTGAGACCTTTATTAATTTCCAGCTGATACAGGGTATATGTATAAATTAAAACCTAGACGAAAAGCTCGTCTGTAAGTCATTCTGTACATGAATCAAGTTAGTCTCTCCGCGTGAAAGATGCGCACTATTCTCATCAGGTAACATCATAACATTCAAACTCGACTCATATAACCTAATTGTATCACAAATAGAATAATCCCAAATTTAGCATAAATTTTCTTCACCAATTCACTATTTTTAATCACCGAAAAACAATACTCTCAGAGTTAACACGCCAATGTAAACCACAGAATATCTGCATCCGTAGTACAAATAACAAGGTGTGGGCGTTTCAAAAAAAGCACTAAGTTTGTCCATGAAGGGTTACGTGGGGTGTCGCGGAGCGGGAAGTAGGTTTTCTTTGATGGATCGTCTAAACGTGGTGTTTGCTCACGATTGCTACAAGAACAACACGTTTCAATCCCACAGCCCCGGTGAAATGTTTTCTCAATTAATTATCCGGGAGAGGATAATTCTCTGGAACCCTTCTGAACTGAAATTGGAACGGAACACACAATCTGTAGCACTTGTGGCTGGTTCACCATTGTATCATTCTCTGGCAAGGTCACACAAAGAGGTGTCGTTCACCCCGGTGCATCCAGCTTCCTCCTGATTCGCATCTAGAAAAGGAGGCCTTGCTTTCAAATTTGTCCAGTATTTTGGTTCGTCAGGATCGTTACGGTCTTCTGTATTGTCACCGTTATAATTATTAGTGGTTTTTGTGTTGCTGTGTTCTTGTTATTGTTGTCATTGTTGTAGTTGTGACCGTCGTCATTGACTTCATTTCCTGTTTTAAACTGTCTTATGTTTTCCACGAATGTAGATCTGCCACGAACACTGCACACAGTGTGTTCCTACAGTCTATTACGTACTACATTTAGGTATGCTAATATACGATCTTATTACGCAGTGTGTATGGTATCAGTCCCATAAATGACAAGACAAAAAAAAAAAAACTAGACATGTTCGCAAAATTGCGAAAAGCGACTATTAGAGATGCGTCATATCTGTCTGTCTGTCCGCCCGTCCACGTAGAACTCCGCTCCCACTCGACGGATTTTAATTAGATTTGGTATATGGGTATTTTTTCGAAAATCTGTCGAGAAAATGCAAGTTTCATTAAATTCGGACAAGAATGAAGGGTACGTTACACGAAGACCAATGTACAGTTCTTCTTGGAATGAGAAATGTTTTACATAAAAATTGTAGAAAAAATCAAAACACACTGTACGTTCAACAACTTTTTTTCTTTCGAAAACTTTGCTGTTTATGACACAGTATGGAAAAATACTGTAGAGCCGGGCAGACCACAGATGATAGTATGGGGCACGCTCATTGCATACTGGACACCTAAGGCTACAGACACACAAGTAGAATATGCAGTATTTATTGCTTTTCCACTTCACCAGTGGTTGCACGAAAGTGTATCAGCGTTATATTACACATAATACATTGTCTGTCTTTTTGTTACAATAATTTCGGACGAAAATCTACATGCTTTTCGTCTTATTCTGATTTATAATACGCTTTATTACTACTTTATACTGAAATAGTGTTAAATGTGCTCTTGTTGTCCTTATCTACAAATCTACAGCTGGTTCCAGTCTTCTTGTCGATGATAAGAGTTACATCACACAGTAAGGTCTATATCATTCATACAGTACTATATTAAGTTGAACAGTCAGCGCTATTTTCTGATAAAATTCTTAAATAGCAACCTGGTAAAAGTTGCAGGTGGCCTACAATCAGTTTACGGTAATCTCCTTTAGCCTGCGACAATGTGACCTGTGGATTAACCTTTTAAAGCTTATTGTTTATGTGATGCACCAACAAGTTTAACATTCAAGAATTGTGTGCTCTGCCCACACTGTATTTATGTGTTTTGTGTTTATCTGAGAACAAACAGCGATTGTGCCACTTACAGCATAAACTGATTGGTTTTTATAACTGAGTTGAAAAGTGTTTACTGCGCGGTACTAACTGGGTATTTAAATAAAGCGGTCTGCGCTTCGTCTTTGAAGGGTTAAAGCCACTGATGAATTGCACGGCGAATATCGCGCTAAGTAATGCTTTCTGCAGTGACGAGTGTTGACGGCTTCATCCTGATCGCACTACCTTTTTTTTTTTTTTTTTTAAAAGGGTGGGGCATTTTAGTGAAGAATGAAAGACTGTCGTTTCCCGTACTGT